>Ga0208408_1000003_pt1:2500-286433 | contig 286433 bp, 271 predicted proteins | sample ETNtaG_4_FD_185776 | JGI IMG/M metagenome (GOLD analysis project Ga0208408, IMG submission 185776) | Marine microbial and viral communities from oxygen minimum zone, Eastern Pacific Ocean - ETNP201406SV67 (SPAdes) (version 2) | ecosystem: Environmental > Aquatic > Marine > Oceanic ... | reverse complement strand
AACTATGATCGCTGAAACCCGGTCTGCTGTCGTGGAGGTCAAGTGTGGGAACGCTCTTGGCTCAGGATGGCCACTGTCGACTGGTTCGCAAACCGTGATTGTTACCAATCATCACGTTATCGAACCCTGTTTGAACCCTCTTGCTCCAATCACGATCAATTTTGCTGGAGGGTCCGTATCAAGCGACGACTTTTTATTCGATAAAGAGAATGATCTCGCTGTGATTAAAGCCTCACATGGTTTTGAGGGCCTACCAACCGCGGAAAAGCCTCGTATCGGCCATTGGGTGATGGCGGTTGGAAACCCGCTTGGTTTAGACCGTTCTGTGAATTTTGGAACCGTTAGTAACGTAGAAAATACCCAGATCATTCTGGATGTAGCGATCAATCCGGGAAATTCAGGAGGTCCTCTAGTGAATGCCGACGGGCAGGTCGTAGGAGTAACCAGTTCGGTGGTCACTGACGCAAATAGTATTGGAATTGCCATAGCGTTAAAACAATTATGCTTAAAACTTCTTGTTTGTGAAGAAGGAAAGTGGCAATAGGTTATGGGTTTGGGTGTGCGCCCCCTGGCGGGGGAGTAGTTTCCATTTCCTCTTCCTTTTTGTTTGGAAGAGGCCTTATTTTCCTAGGTTCCGAGAGTGTTCGTGCGCCCCCTGGAACGTGAGTCCAGACTCATAACTCTTGTCTTTGGGCCTCTTATCTGTTAAGTATAATTTTATATGAAATCACCTTGCAGACAAGAGCTAGCTGACTTGTATCCAGATCATTTGCGATTATGGAATAACTGCCTGATCTTAAAGCTATGAGGACTTCCAATACGGAACAAGACGGTCCTCCTGGTTGTACGAAGCTTTTACATCTTTGGGAAAAGACATGGGGACCTTTACCACCTAGATTTATAGATTCATTTTTGACAAATAAATATACCCTTTTGATATGTGCAGGTGTTCTGGTTAGGAGTTGGAGTTGGGAAACTGTCGCATATTTTGTAGTGAAGCACAAGAAACTAAAGAAGGTCGCTGAGTGTTTAAGTGAAGGAGAACCACCCCAAATGAGTGGCACACCAGTGCCTCGCAAGCCATCTCCTTCGCCAGTAAGTGAATCTACTTCCGAGAGGTTAGAGGAAGATAGAAAGAGTTCCAAAGTAAAAATGAATGTAGTTATAACAAGCGAGCTAGATCAATCATTTCATACTTGGCAAGTGCTAGGAGCAAAAGAACCTAGGGGAAAAGTAAAAACTTCCCTGTTGCCTGCAGATATTAAAATCGGTGACTCACTTGATGTTGAAGCTGAACATGGTATCGATGGGATAAGCGTAACTGCTGCTATCAGGCCTAAAGAGAAACGCAACAATTCTGTTGAATTAGACTTATTGGGGCCAAATAAAGAGGAACCGCTGATCTCTATTTCGCTAGTTGAGCAAGAGAAATCGTCAAAACGAAAGTTCAAGGGAAAGCTTCCAAAGCCTCCTAAGGGATTTAATCCCTCAAGGAGACACATCGCTACGAGGTTAGGAAGAGAGGAGGGCGAAGATCCCCCTGGGGATAAATTCTCTGATCTCATGCGCAATGATATTCATGATGCAAAAATTCGTAAGGGTCGACCTAATTGGGAGGGCAAACCTTATCAGTAGTTTTTGGTTGGATGAGAGGCCTTATTTTTCTAGGTTCCGAGAGTGTTCGTGCGCCCCCTGGGACTTGAACCCAGAACCTGCGGATTAAGAGTCCGATGCTCTGCCAATTGAGCTAGAGGCGCTAGAGAAGAAATCCTAGCGGATCCCCAAACCTTTAATGCTTAGGGGCTAATCATTCTAAAAATTCGTGGGGTGACCGACGGGATTTGAACCCGCGACCACCTGTACCACAAACAGGGGCTCTACCAGGCTGAGCTACGGCCACCACGACCCATAATTACGGGCGAAAACACATGATAAAGCCTAGAACACGTTAACGCTGCAACATTAATGAGATAATCTTAGAAAAGAGCAAATTAAATTAAGTGAAGCGCACAAATCTATGGGGGAGAGAAATGCAAGTACGTCAGCTAACTGGTCACATCGGCGCTGAAATTACTGATACTGATCTGAGTAATCCCAAACCTGATTTCATTGATAAAATTAAGAAAATTTGGCTTGATCACAAAGTTCTGGTCTTTAGAGATCAAAACATCACCCGGGAAGAACATATTGCTTTTGGTCGTTGCTTCGGTGAATTAGAGATTCACCCATTTGCACCGAGTCCGGAGAATTATCCTGAAATAGTCAAGATTAAATCAGATGACAAAGTCCAATATGCTGCCTCTAACTGGCATTCAGATGTTACATGGCGGCAAGAACCATCAATGGGATCAATCTTGCACGGACGCGTAATTCCTGACGTTGGAGGTGACACTTCATTTGCTAACGCAGCGGAAGCTTACAATCGCCTCCCAGAAACTGTGAAAGAACTAGTAGATGAACTCTACGCGATCCATGATTTCACGAAGGCCTTCGGACCACGTATGACCGACGAAGAACGAGAAGAAAAATACAAAGAATACCCGCCAGCACGACATCCAGTTATTCGAACCCACCCTGAAACAGGGGAGCGGAGCATCTACACAAACAGGGCATTTGTTACCCACATTGAAGGCGTTAGTGACGAAGAAAGCCGCAAACTCACACACATTCTAGAGCGAGCTGTGCTCGACCCTTCCATACAATGCCGAATCAAATGGGCAGCAAATACAGTCGTGATGTGGGATAACCGTATCGTCCAACACCACGCAGCAAATGACTTTTATCCGCAAACCCGACATGTTGAGCGAGTCACCGTAGTCGGTGACAAACCTTTCTAACACTGACCCTGTAAGCAACAAAAATTATGGGCGATCGCCCATTTTGATACCAAATTCTACGTTCAAACCTCTAGTCTTATAGGAGGCCTCCGTAGCTCAGATGGATAGAGCAACGGACTTCTAATCCGTAGGTCGCAGGTTCGACTCCTGCCGGGGGCGCCAACGTTTCGATAACTAGGATGAAACCGCTTTCATCCTTTGTCGCCGTTCGGTGAGCAGAAATTCGGTGTAACCATTTGGTTGGTCCCGACCTTCAAAGATCAAAGCAAGTGCAGCCTGATAAGAAATGCTGGAATCAAGGTCTCCACACATGGGATGGTAGCCATCGTCGTTTATGTTCTGTTCGTCAACGAAAGCAGCCATTTCTACCATGGTTGATAGAATTTGTTCTTCGGTAACTATGCCATGATGCAGCCAGTTGGCAATATGCTGGCTTGAAATACGCAACGTCGCTCGGTCTTCCATTAACTGTACGTTGTTGATATCTGGAACTTTCGAACAGCCAACTCCTTGGCCGACCCATCTGGCCACATAGCCAAGAATTCCCTGAGCGTTATTTCGTAACTCAGCAGAAACCTCGTCAGGGCTAAGTTCACGCCCTGATTCAAGTACAGGTATTTTTAGCATCAAATTCCGGTTCGTAGCATCTCGGTTCTCGAGTTCGCTTTGGACACTAGCGACGTCAATATCTAAGTAGTGCAAGGCATGAAGGGTTGCTGCCGTAGGGGAGGGAACCCAAGCACAACTCGCACCTGATTCAGGGTGACCTATTTTTTCGGCAAGCATGTCAGCCATGTCATCTGGACGAGCCCACATTCCCTTACCAATTTGACCATGGCCAAGCAAGCCAGCCGCTAAACCTTCATCAACGTTAATGTCCTCATAGGCAGATAACCACTGTTGTGCCTTCATTTCAGTCTTAGGAACGAAAGGACCGGCCTCCATGCTGGTATGTATCTCATCACCAGTCCGGTCCAGAAATCCGGTGTTGATAAATACAACTCGATCTCTTGCTTCTGCTATGCAGGCGAGAAGATTCATAGAAGTCCTTCTCTCCTCATCCATGATGCCGATCTTTACGGTATTGGCGTCCAAGCCGAGAAAACTTTCTATTTGGTCAAACATTTCAACTGATAGTGCAACTTCATCTGGTCCATGCATTTTCGGTTTCACAATATAGATAGAACCCTTTGGGCTATTCCGATTCCCATCTGAACTTTGGATATCGTGGATCCCGCAAAGCGTCGTTATAACCGCGTCTAGCAAGGTCTCAGGTACGCGCTGCCCATTTAATGTCACTATGTCAGTCATTAGGTGCATGCCGACATTCCTTACCAGCATCAATGAACGTCGACGAATCATCATTTCAGAACCGTCAACCCCAGTTATCGGTGAGTCATTTTCAAGTGTTCGGACAATGGAACCCTCTCCTTTAGAGAACTCGACTTGGAGATCTCCGCGCATTAAACCTAGCCAATTGCTATACGCGAGAACTTTGTCATCTCCGTCAATGGTGGCGACAGAATCTTCGCAATCCATGATCGTGCTGAGTGCTGACTCAACCATCACATCAGCTATTCCTGCCCCATCATCAGCTCCTATGGGGTCTGTAGGGTCGAAGATGATTTCAATGTGAAGCCCATGTTTTTTGAGAAAAATAGATTCAGGTGTTTCTCCGGAACCGGTGTAACCAATGAACTGTTCGGGATTAGCGAAACGGGTGTCAGTTTCATCGTTAGAGGCAATTATCTCTGAGTCTATAATTTCGTACTTTGTGGACTCTGCGTGGCTTCCATCCACTAGTGGGAAGTGCTTGTCAAGAAGATCGCGTGCGAAAGCAATGACCTTCGCTCCGCGAACCGGATTGTAGGTTCCTGAGTGGACCGCTCCGCCTTCTTCGCTAATAACGTCTGTTCCGTAGAGGGCATCGTAAAGGCTTCCCCATCTCGCATTAGCGGCGTTAATGGCGTATCGGGCGTTATCAACAGGAACTACTAATTGTGGGGCAGCTACACTAGCTACCTCTGGGTCAACGTTGCTCGTTTGAACTTGAACAGAGACCGGTCGCTCTTGTATGTAACCAAGTTCTGAAAGGAAATGAAGATAATCCTCATCATTATGAACGGCATCTCGGTTCGTAACATGCCATTGGTCTATTTGACTTTGATAGTCATCGCGAATCCGGAGAAGGTGTTCAATCCGTGGAGAAAAATCTTGAAATAGTTTTTCAAAACCGTCCCAGAAATCGTGTTCTTCCCTGTTGGTTCCAGGCAAAATGGAGTCATTGACGAAATTGTAAAGAACGGCATCTATTTGCATAGATCCCCTTGTTACTTTTGAAACGCCCATTGCCCCTCCCAGCTAAGCTTTCATGCTGTTCTTAACTTAGTAGGAATTAGATTGAGAATCAGAATTGTTCTTCTTCGGTGCTGCCTTTCAAAGCTAAAGTGCTTGCAGTCCCGCCAGAAATGACAGTAGCTACTTGATCAAAGTACCCTGCCCCAACTTCGCGCTGGTGTCGCGTGGCACTGTAGCCGTCATCTTCCATATCGAATTCGCGTTGCTGCAGTTCAACGTACGCTGACATATCTTTCTCTGTGTAAGCTTTGGAAAGTTCGAACATGGATGCATTCAACGCATGCCATCCAGCAAGCGTAATGAATTGGAAACGATACCCCATTGATCCTAGTTCACGTTGGAATTTAGCAATAGTGTCATCATCTAATGCTGCTTTCCAATTGAATGAAGGAGAGCAATTATACGCAAGCATCGTATCTGGGTATTCGGCCTTCATAGCTTCAGCGAATCGTTTCGCTTCACCTAAATCAGGGGTGCTTGTCTCACACCAGACAAGATCAGCGTAAGGGGCATATGCCAAACCTCGGGAGATAGCGGCGTCCATTCCATTCTCTACGTGAAAGAAACCTTCAGCAGAACGTTCCCCGGTGCAGAAACGCTGGTCGCGTTCATCAACATCGCTTGTAAGCAGCGTCGCAGCTAAAGAATCTGTTCTCGCTACAACCAGAGACGGCACGTCCATAACATCGGCTGCTAAACGAGCGGCTGTAAGCGTTCTTACATGTTGTTGGGTTGGGACAAGTACTTTTCCTCCCATATGCCCACATTTTTTTTCACTTGCAAGTTGATCCTCCCAGTGAACTCCTGCTGCCCCTGCCTCAATCATTGATTTCATGAGCTCATATGCGTTGAGTGGCCCTCCGAAACCAGCTTCAGCATCTGCGACGATAGGTACAAGCCATTCTCGATCCCGTTTCCCCTCGCTCCATTCAATTTGGTCTGCCCTCCGAAGGGCATTATTAATTCTGCGAACAACGGTAGGGACTGAGTTCACAGGGTAAAGACTCTGATCGGGGTACACCTGCTCAGCGAGGTTAGCGTCTCCGGCTACTTGCCACCCTGAAAGATAAATAGCTTCAAGCCCTCCTTTGACCATTTGCACTGCCTGACCCCCGGTTAAGGCCCCCATGGCGTGGGTGTACGAGTTGTTGTTGAGTCGCGCCCATAGCTTTTCTGACCCTTGTCGGGCAAGAGTGTATTCAACATTGACTGACCCGCGTAGTCCTACTACTTCTTCAGCAGAGTAATCGCGTTCAACACCTTTCCAACGCTCATTTTCTTGCCATTCGCGCGATAGATCGTCTACCTGTTCTTCAAACGATTTATTCATAGTTGTTTGCTCCTTAAATTCGAGAAGCTAGAGGGGATAAACTAGCGAGTTAAGGATGCAACATGGATGACAAAAAATCAACTTAATAATGGCATAAAAAGAATGAAAAGTGGGTGTTTTAATAAAAAGTGCAATATTTATTACTTATTTTGCTACCATTTTGTGAGAAAAATGATTATAAGGAATATGGAACCATGGATTCACTCGTTTTTGGGCAACGCCTCCGCTATTACCGGAAAAGAAATGGATACACCCTCACCGAACTCGGAAAACTTATCAATAGACCAGCCCCTTACTTATCTCAATTAGAAAATGGTAATTCCGAACCACGAGTAACGCTCGTAAGTCAATTAGCTTCAGTCCTTGACTGCACACCAGCAGACCTGCTTGATCCTGAACCTCCGACACGACGAGCCCAACTTGAAATAGAACTACGTCGGCTACAAGAAGACCCAAGAAACCAAGAACGGAAGTTGCCTTACGTGCGTCCTTCAACGCGAATGGGAGATGAAGTCCTAGAGCACATTGTCGGCCTCTATGCGGCTCTTGACGATGACTCACAGGCAACGACCACCGATCCGAATACTGCAGGAACCATTGCTAGGCATTCAAATATTGGTTTGAGGCGAGAAATGCGCGACCGAAACAACTACTACGAAGAAATCGAAAACTTAGTTAACGAAATCCTTGAAGCTGTAAATTATCCCGGAGCTGGACCTGTCTCAGAAAGAATACTTGTGGATGTCTGTGATTACTTCGGTTTTTCTGTTCGCAGAGCAGAGAACATTCCCCACTCAACCCGATCTATTACCGACCAAAGAGAGAAAGTCATCTACATCCCTCAACGCAACGATTTGCCCACACGAGCCTCACGGTCAGTAGTTCTTCAAACGCTGGGACATTACGCTTTAGATCATGAAGTCACCGACGATATTGAAGAGTATCTTCGACAAAGAATCGAATCCAACTATTTCGCCGCAGCGATCCTCGCTCCCGAAAAACCAGCAGTCACATTTCTTCAAAACGCTTACGAGACACATGATATATCTGTAGAAGATCTACAAGAAATTTTCTACATATCTTACGAAATGGCTGGACACCGTCTAACGAACTTAGCGACAAAACACTTGGGAGTGACAATTCATTTCCTACGCTCTGATGATGAAGGAACTGTCTGGAAAGCTTACGAAAATGATGGAGTCCCTCTTCCACGCGGAACAGACGGGACTATTGAAGGAGAACATTTGTGTCGAAACTGGGGAACTAGACAAGCATTCCACACCCAAGATTCCTTTTCTCTCCACTACCAATACACGGATACACCGAGTGGCCAATTCTGGTGTGTCACCCATGTTGAAGCTGACCGATTCCCTCACCACGCAGTAACTATAGGTACAACAGCAGACCAGGCGAAATGGTTCAGGGGTAGTGACACGAAACGATTTTCAACTTCGTATTGCCCTGATAAAGAGTGTTGCAACACAGCAAGAGCTAGCGTAAGGCAACACTGGAGCGGAGTAGCATGGCCATCAGCTCGAGATCGAAGCAACATAACATCTGGACTTCCTTTATTGCCAAAGAGTTTCTCGCGGTTTCCCGGAGTGGACATGGTGGAAGTCTATGAGTTCCTTGAACGCCAAGAAAGCCCCTAATGGAACTAACTCAGGGGAACGAAAGACTACCCTCATGTGATGAGCAAGTCTTCCTTGGAAACCGGTAGCCCACCTCACAGAACTGATAGAAAAGAAAGCAGTGGATCGGGCCTACCCTACATGCCGGGGGTAGATGGGCTTAGAGCCTTCGCAGTAGCTGCAGTAATTGCGTACCACTCTGAGCTCAATAACGCGCCCGGAGGATTTTTAGGGGTTGAAATTTTCTTCGTCATAAGTGGCTATCTCATCACCGCCCTGCTGCTAGGAGAATTCAGTCAAGCAAACTCAATCAATCTTCGCAATTTTTGGGAACGACGAGCCCGTAGACTACTACCAGCCCTTTTCTTATATGTCGGAGGTTCAACAGCTCTTGCTTATGCCACAGCAGATGACGTAATTCCCACCAAGGGAGAAATCGCTGCCACATTAGGATACGTCTACAACTGGTTTGGTATCTTCCAAGATATTTCGTACACGCAAGTCTTTGAGCGCAATAATTTTTTCCACCACTTATGGTCATTAGCTGTAGAGGAACAGTTTTATCTTTTGTGGCCATTAATAACTATTGTGTTTCTAAAGTACATGAGCCGCAGGATTGCAATTACAGCAGTAGTAGTCGGAATCGTGGCTTCAACAGCTATTCGTTGGATCCTCTACGAACCATTCCAAGATCCGCTTCGCGTTTACTACGGAACAGATACGAGAGCATCGGCGCTTCTAATCGGGGCTTTGCTTGCTTTTGTCTGGCGACCGTGGACCATGACGAAAAAAACCATAGCTGAACCTACGCAAACTGTTCAAAATGCGGTTCTTGGAGTTGGAGTTGTAGCAGTTGCAGCATTGATCTGGGCTAACTCGCACTACACATTAATGATGCCCGATTCAGATGAGCTATTTCGTGGCGGGTTCCTTATCACGTCCCTAATCACAGCGATCGTTATAGCCGTTACTGTTATCCCGAATTCTTCCCTCGGGAAAATACTTGGAAATCGACCAATGGTATGGGTCGGGAAGAGATCCTACGGCCTTTACCTCTGGCACTGGCCAGTCTTTCAACTGACACGCCCAAGGGTGGATGTAGACATGGATGGATGGTATCTGTTCTGTTTCCGAATCGTCATCACGCTCATCCTCGTTGAAATAAGTTACCAATACATTGAGAGGCCTATCCGAGAACGAAGAATGAGTAGAGCAGTCAAGACCTTATTTCAAAAAGACCAAATCACAACCACGACCGCAAAATTAGCTTGCTTAGCAATAGGAATAATCGGTAGTTATGTAGCACTTGAACAAGTACAAGCGAATTGGAACGCAGAAGCATACGCGCCGAAAGAAGAATCAGAAATAACCGAAAGAGTAGTTGAGCCGCAACCATCCCCAATTCCTGCAACACCAACGCCGGTACCTGCGATTCCCACTCCACTTCCACCAACCCCAACTCCAGAAGACGATCCAGCCGGCAATGACACGGAAAAAGAAACCCTGTCCGAACCAGTCTTTAGTATTGTGGAATTCTTAGAAACCATGAATTCAAACCCGGAACTTTGGGCAGAACTGATTGACATCACCTCATACACTGTCCCAATCTATTACGAACGAATCACTTTCATAGGCGATTCTGTCATGCTTGGCGCAATCACTAACGTAGGTAACGAAGGAGTAGAAGAGGCATTCCAGGCTGATATCTCAACTATTGCTGAAAACGTAACAGTTTCAGCTGCGAAAAACCGTCAATGGTACGAACTTAAAAAAATCCTTAGAGATCTTGGAGCTAGTACAGGGCTAGGGGACGTAGTCGTTATTCACCTTGGAAATAATGGCGTGATAGATGAGAGCATCATTGATGAAACATTTGAGCTACTCACTGAAGTAAGAAAAGTCATGCTTGTAAACGTAAGGGTCCCCCGAAGATGGGAAGATAAAGTAAACAACCTCCTAATCGAAGCAGTTGATAAATACGACAATGCCCGACTAGTTGACTGGTACGCAGCTTCAAATGATCACCCTGAATACTTCACAAACGATGGAGTCCATACCATTCCATCAGGAGGCCGCTATTACGTGGACACAATCATCACTACAATCGGTGGAGACTCTATCCTTGAAAGTGACGAAACGGAATAAAGATAATCTCTGCAGTTCACTGGCTCAAGTCTAAAATATTTTCCTGAATTTGTTTAGCAGATTTCAATGGATCTACTTCTCCATCAATAATAAGATCAGATTTCCTCATAGAAGCCTCTACAAATTTTTTATGCATCGGTTGAACGGTTCTAAAGAACTGGGCTTTCGCCTGTTCTCGGGATCGACCTCGCTCAGCCTCATCACGGATAACTCGCCTTGCTAACCGTGTTGATTCCGAAGTTTCAACGAAAACTTTCAAATCAAGCAAGTCACAAATCTCTGGGAAAACAAGTAGAAGTATCCCATCTAGAATCACAATTTCATTTACTTCTATCCTAAGTGATTCAGCCCGCCGAGTATGAGTAGCGAAATCATAAATTGGAGAGTTGATAGAATTCCCCGAACGGAGGACCTTCAAATCTTCAATAAACAGAGAAACATCCAAAGAGTCCGGATGGTCGTAATTCACCAAAGCTCGTTCATCTATTGGCAGATGCCTCTGGTCACAGTAATAACTGTCAAAAGCTAAAGTCGACACCTGCCACGGCAATGATTCAACAAGGGCATTGACCAAAGTAGTTTTTCCAGAACAGCTACCACCAGCGATACCAAGAAAAAAAGACATCCAGACTCACCCCGCTTTCGTTATAAAGCACTTGAAGAACTACCAATAAATATGCGAGCGGGTGAGGAGAATCGAACTCCCATCATCAGCTTGGAAGGCTGAGGTTCTAGCCTTTGAACTACACCCGCAGGTTATTGATCGTATCGTAACTTCGAACGACTTTGACGAACCAAAGAAGAATGAAAAATCACTTCCCAGAAGAGTGAGAGTGGACCTGCAGGCGGTAGACTTTCGCCCTGTGAAGAGTTCTATAGAAAATCTTGAAGATAGCAAAGTAAAAGTCAACATCGAAGTTTCCGAAGATGAAATTGAAGATGCCATAGACGAAGCATTCAAGAAAATAGCTAAAGAAGTAAAAATGCCTGGATTCCGCCAAGGCAAAGCGCCTCGTAAAGTCCTTGAAGCAAAATTTGGGAGAGGGTATGCGCGAAGCGAAGCTCTAAATGAAATCATCGGAGAGGTTTATTTCAAAGCTGTTAACGAACACGAACTAGACGTGATAGCTCAACCCGATGTTGAAATAGTAGACGGGCAAGAAACCGGCCCGGTTCTATTTGAAGCGACAGTGGAAATTCGACCAGAGATAACCATTAACGGATATAAAGAAATCCAAATAGAAATTCCATCGATTTCTGCCAGCGAAGAAGAAATACAAGAAAGCATCAACAAATTGCGGGAACAATCAGCGGAACGCATAGAGGTTAAAAGACCAGCATCAGATGGCGATTTCGTAACCATGGATATCTCAGGGGCGATTAATGGCGAAGCAGAAGAAAGCCTCACAGCTGAAGGATTCACATTCGAAATTGGTTCCGGATTTATTATAGAAACAATAAACGAATCTTTAATAGGCGCAGAAGTTGGTGAAGTAACTGAATTCGGAGGACCTCACCCATCAGAAGAAGAATCTCAACTCACCTTTGAAGCCCACATAAAAAAAATTGAAGAAAAAAAACTTCCAGACCTCACAGACGAACTTGTTAATGACCTAACTGAGTTTGACACAGTTGAATTGTTAACTGCCGACACTGAAAAACAAATAATTGATAACAAACGAAACCAAACCCCTTCCTTGCTTTCAAGCAAACTCGGTGAAGCATTGTCCGAACTTGTAACAGACGAAGTGCCAGAAGCCTTGATTCAAGAACAGATCCAACAACAAGTCCAAGACATGGCAATGAGAATGGCACAGCAAGGAATGCAATTTGAACAGTTCCTACAAGCAACAGGACAATCTATTGAAGATCTTGTAACTAATCTTCGTGAACCAGCTGAGCAAACAGTCAAAACAGACCTTGCTCTTAGGGCTATAGCAATCTCAGAAAATTTTGAAATCTCATCAATGGACATCGAAGAAGAAATGGAAGAAATCGCCAAACAGTACGCATGGCGGGCAGCTATTGAATCAAATGACGTTGACCTTGGAGAAGACTTGACTCAAGAAGAGATAGACAATGCCATAGCGCCAAAACTTGAACATGAGAAAGAGAAACTCGAACATTCAATGCACGAACATGGCCAAATCAGAATCTTGAAAGCTGACCTACTCAAACAAAAAGCCCTTAAATTCATAGAAGATTCAATTCAAATCATTGATGAAGACGGCAACGAAATAACCCGCGATGAACTCCTTTTAGACAAAAACACAGACAAAGACGCAGAATTGAGCGAAACTAGTAATAACCCTGATAGCGATGACCCCGACTCGGAAGAAGGTTCAAGTGACTGAAATAAACAATGGACCAATGAATTACTTGGTGCCCACGGTTGTAGAACAGACAAATAGGGGAGAGCGAGGCTATGACCTCTACTCCAAATTACTGAAAGAAAACATTATCTTCATCGGAACTCCCATTGATGACGGAATCGCCAATTTAGTGTGTGCTCAACTTCTTCATCTTGAATCAGAGAACCCTGATAAAGACATAAGCCTCTATATCAACTCCCCTGGAGGAAACATAACTTCTGTTTTTGCCATCTATGACACAATGTCCTATATAAAGCCTGAAATCGCAACCATCTGTTACGGGCAAGCAGTAGCCGCAGCCGCTGTTCTTCTAGCAGCTGGCACACCAGGAAAAAGATTGGCTCTCCCTCACTCACGCATCCTAATCCACCAGCCCTACGCAGGAGCGCAAGGTCAAGTATCCGACCTAGAAATAGCGTCGCGAGAAATACAACGCTTAAAAAACCAACTCGAAGAGGTTCTTGCGAACCACACAGGACAGACTATAGAACAAATCCAATTAGATACAGACCGTGACAACATCATGAACGCATATGAAGCTAAAGAATATGGAATCATTGACGAGGTTATCGACTCTCGAACCGTTGTTGATAATACCGGACCGATAGCTGCCGTTTAGCAGAGGAAGGAAACAGAAATGGCAAAGTTTGGTGAAACAACAGAACTTCTTAAATGTTCTTTCTGTGGTAAATCTCAAAAGCAAGTAAAAAAACTTATCGCCGGACCAGGCGTTTATATATGCGATGAATGTATAGACCTTTGCAACGAAATAATTGATGAGGAATTATCAACACCTGCGGAAGTAGGTTTCGAAGAACTACCCAAACCAGAAGAAATAAATGCATTTTTAGATGATTACATCATTGGCCAAGAAGAAGCTAAACGCATACTGTCAGTAGCCGTCTACAACCACTATAAGCGAGTACAAGTCGGAGAAAAAAACGAAGACGATGTTGAACTATCCAAAAGCAACATCTTGCTGATAGGTCCTACCGGCTGTGGGAAAACTCTCATGGCTGAAACATTGGCTAGGATGCTTAACGTCCCATTCGCAATTGCTGATGCCACAGCACTCACAGAAGCAGGGTACGTCGGCGAAGACGTAGAAAATATTCTTCTGAAATTAATCCAAGCTGCTGATTTAGACGTTAAGAAAGCAGAAATGGGAATAATCTATATTGACGAAATAGATAAGGTTTCAAGAAAGAGCGAGAATCCCTCAATAACCCGAGATGTTTCAGGAGAAGGAGTCCAGCAAGCACTCCTTAAAATTCTGGAAGGAACCTCTGCGTCCGTTCCTCCACAAGGAGGAAGAAAACACCCCCATCAAGAATTTCTTCAAATCGACACTAAAAATATTCTCTTTATCTGCGGAGGAGCTTTTGCCGGTTTGGATGAAATCATAGAAGCCCGACTTGGTGGCAGTGGAGTAGGCTTTGGTGCCGATATCAGAAACGCAACTGATAAAGACCTCACTCATCTTTACACACAGGTACAACCAGAAGATCTGGTGAAGTACGGACTTATCCCAGAGTTCATAGGGCGCCTTCCAGTCGTGGGCGCTGTCGGAAACTTAGAAAATGATGCACTGGTGAGGATCCTAAGCGAACCGAAGAATGCGCTAGTTAAACAATACAAAAAAATCTTTGGCTTTGAAGACGTGAATCTAGAATTCACTGAAGAGTCTTTAGAAGCGATAGCAGAATTAGCGCTCGACCGACATATAGGCGCTCGCGGATTGCGTTCAATATTGGAAGAAGTGCTTCTTGAAGTCATGTATGACATCCCAAGCAGAGAAGATGTAGTTACTTGCGTCATCAACGAAGAAGTAGTCCGAAATAACCAACCACCGAAACTTGTACTGCGTGGAGAGAGTGGCTTAGCAGCGTCCTAAGCAAAAGGCTCATGCATAAAGAAGAAGCTCTCCATTTTTTAAATCAACATATCAATCGGCGGCTCACTAGAGAGAACATAGACGATACCTCTCTACGAAACATGCAGGCATTACTGCATTTACTTGGAGATCCACAACTTGATTTCCCTATACTTCACATAACTGGAACAAATGGGAAAGGATCCACCTCAGCGTTCGCTTCTAATTTGTTTGCAGCAATGGGATTGAAAGTGGGAACGTACTCATCGCCTCATGTCAGTTCAATCACTGAACGTATCCAGATCAACACGGAACCGATCACCGATGACGAATTTAGTGACCTGATATCGCATCTAGCACTAGTTGAACCAGCATTAGAGATTACGCCTAGCTGGTTTGAACTTATGACAGCAGCAGCTTTTCGTTGTTTCGCCGACAATGCGGTTGATTTAGCCGTTGTTGAGGTAGGCATGTTAGGACGTTTTGATGCTACCAATATCGCCGACGCCAAAGTATCTGTAATTACAAACGTTGGATATGACCACACTGACGGCTCACAAGATTGGAGGCAGCGATTAGCTTGGGAAAAAGCTGGAATTATCAAAAAAGGATGCATTCTCTGTTTGGGAGAAACAGATGAAGACCTAGAAGAAGTTTTCTTGGCGGAATCCCCGCAAACGGTGCTTAGACGAAATGTTGATTTTGAATGCTCAGAAAACGACTTAGCTGTAGGCGGACGGCATCTACAGCTTCGCACTATGAGTAAGACCTATGAAAATATCTTTCTTGCTCAACATGGCTGGCATCAAGGAAACAACGCTTCGATAGCCCTCGCTGCCGTTGAAGCATTTTTAGATTCACCTATCCCTGATGAAGTTGTGAAAATGGCTTTTACAGAAGTTAACCTTCCCGGACGGTTTGAAGTGGTTAACTCTGCACCGCTATTCATCCTTGATGGAGCCCATAACCCCCCTGGCGCAATTGCTGCAGCGGAAACACTCAGGAACGGGTTCCCTCACAGTGGAAACCGAATACTTATTGTGGGGATGACCGAAGAGAAAAACCCTGAATGGATGCTTACAAGTTTGGAAGCGGACCAGTCTCAGTTGGTTATCTGCACGCAAGCAGAGAGTCCGAGAGCTATGCCTGCAGAAAAACTAGCACAAGCAGCTTCTTCACTTGTTGAAAATGTTATTACCTGTCCCGACCCTCGCCAAGCATTGAAACGTGCATTCGAATTTGCAGGAGATGAAGATGTGATACTGGGAACGGGATCAATGTATGTAGTGGGAGCCTTGAGAGAAGCTTACGAAAGCTACAAAGAGGAACAAAAATAAGCAACAACTGGATAGGATCACCGTATGAATCAAACACTGGTACTTTGCAAACCCGACGCAGTTGAAAGAAGCTTAGTTGGGGAAATAATTACACGATTTGAAAAGAAAGGTCTAGTAATCAAACAACTACGCATGTTAACGATTGGGCCCGACCTTGCAGAAAAACATTACGCTGAACATATCGGAAAACCATTCTACCCAGACCTTGTAGCATTCATAGGACGATCGCCCGCAGTTGCAATGGTTATTGAAGGGCCAAAAGACACATGGGAAATTGTCCGAACAATGATGGGCGCTACAAATGCGGCTGAAGCAGATCCTGGAACGATCCGAGGAGACTTAAGCGCACAATTTACCGAAAATCTCGTTCACGGATCAGATTCAGCAGAATCAGCTGAACGGGAAATCAAAATTTTCTTCGGTTAACCAGCACGTAAAGCCATGATAAATAGCGGGTGCATTGCACTTTTGCGAGGAAGTCGTACACTGAATATTGCGGAGAGAGGCTTAAGGTCATTACATAAGCTAAGAGAGGCGAGAGTACATAACAATGAAACAAGGTAGTTTCTAATGGCGTCGATTCTTGGCGTAATGGGAAGAGACATGGCGGTTGATCTCGGAACCGCCAATACACTGGTGTATGTTCGCGGAGAAGGCATTGTGCTCGACGAACCATCAGTTGTCGCTATAGACATTAGAGATGGCTCTGCACTTGCTGTAGGATCTGATGCGAAGCGCATGATCGGGCGAACACCCTCACACATACAAGCATCTCGGCCTTTACGCGACGGAGTTATAGCAGATTTTGATATGTGTGAACAGATGCTCCGCCATTTCATAGAAAAAGTCCATCAAAGCCGATTGGCAAAACCACGGATGGTAATTTGCGTGCCATCGGGAATAACGGGAGTGGAACAACGAGCAGTTCAAGAAGCAGCCGAGTTCGCCGGTGCTCGTAAACCTGCCTACATAATTGAAGAGCCGATGGCGGCAGCTATAGGTTCAGGGATGCAAGTCCAACATCCAAGCGGGAACATGATAGTTGATATAGGCGGTGGAACTACAGAAGTGGCAGTCATCTCTCTAGGTGGTGTAGTAGCGAATAAATCAGTTCGAGTCGGAGGAGACGAGTTAGATAACTCGATCATCCAATACATCAAAAAAGAATACAGCGTAGCTTTAGGGATAAGAACAGCTGAGGAATTGAAAATCAAATTAGCTAGTGCCTGGTCTACCGAAGAACTTTATGCAGAAGTAAGAGGTCGAGACCTCATCTCAGGGTTACCAAAAACAATAGTCACGTCGACATCAGAAATCCGCGAAGCAATCGCTGAACCATTGTCGGCAATCCTCGACGCAGTAAAAATGACTCTTGAAGTTACACCACCCGAACTAGCCGCAGACATAATGGAAAAAGGTATTATGCTCGCAGGCGGAGGAGCATTACTTACGGGAATGCCTGAATGCATCGCCCACGAAACAGGAATGCCAGTCTGCGTTTCGCCTAACCCGCTTCACGCAGTGGCACTTGGTTCAGGTAAGTCCCTAGAGGCATTTGACTCGCTAAAAGGGGTTTTGTTCACCTCCACCCAGATCTAAGAAAAGGGGTCTGTGAATGGCACTGCCACGAAGAAATAGTGGCTCTAGGTTCACGCTCGCTATCCTGTTGCTTTCATCAGTGACGCTTATCTCCCTTGACGCGAGAGGCTACGAACCCGTAACTAATTTACGCAAAGCCGCAATGGCGATAGTGCAACCATTTCGGAATATGGCAAATACTATTTTTGACCCAATCGGTGACGCATGGGAATCATTATCTCAAGGTGACAGTTTAGAAAAAGAAAATGCGCTTTTGCGAACCCAGTTAGGGGAGCTTCTAGAATACCGGACAACCACTGAAGGAGCCGTTGAGGAATTGGCAGCACTTCGAACCCAACTTGATCTTGAGAATCTAGGAGGTCAAGAAACAGTCGTGGCAGAAGTAACAGCACAATCAGTTTCAAACTTTGACCCATACATCATTGAAATAGGGAAAGGAACACAAAGCGGTATCCGAGAAGGAATGGCAGTTATTTCCGTGGGGGGGCTAATAGGTCGAATCGAAAATCCGGGACTACGGAGTGCTCAAGTTCGCCTAATTACTGATCCGAACGTAAATATCGGCGTTTTAGTGGTTGGGACCAACCAAATTGGAATCCTTGCAGGCAATGGGGTAGGACAGCCGTTAAGAGTATCCGACGGAATTCCAGTTTCAGCTGAAGTGGAAATTGGGAATATTCTGGTAACAAGCGGTTCAGAAAGAAGCCCGTACCCAGGAGGATTTGCTGTTGGCACGGTCCTTGAAGTAATCGTAGACGAAATAAACCTTGAGAAAGAGCTAGTAATCGCGCCAACAGGACAATTTGAAGGCCTTGAATTTATTACCGTTATTCTATACGAGCCTGCAAATTCAAGAAATGAACGAGATCAGTAATGTTAATGATCAAGTTGCTAAAAGGTTTGTTTGTCATAGCTCTGGTATTGATTTTTCAACTCGAACTTTTCGCGAGGATACGATTCTTTGGAGTAATGCCTGAGTTAATGCTTGGAGTGGCCATAGCATCTGGCTGGAATGGCGGTCCGTCGGCTGGGGCCATAACTGGTTTTGTTAGTGGTCTAGCTATTGATCTTTATCTAGCAACACCGTTAGGACTGAGCGCTCTTACCTACGCACTGGTTGGTTATTTGATTGGAATTGTCGCTGAAATCGTTGCCGAAGATGTAGAGAGGATCGTTAGGCTCGTAATATCAATCACAGCTGTAGCCTTAGGAATCATCGTGTATGTTATTTTCGGTGAATTGATAGCAGAGCCAAACCTTTATAACAAAAATTTTGGAAAGATTCTTGTCGTAGCAGCTCTCTATACAGGAATATTTATGCCAATTCTCCATTATGCGCTGGCGTGGGTTTTCCATCAGAATACCCACACAGGACACCAGCGGCCTCTAAACCGATCCCAGTTTACATAACGTCTGGATAGGTGATGACGCCAGTATCTAAATACCTACCCCAGTCACATCGTCTCCGTTTAGCTATCCTAGCTGCAGTAGCTGTATCTTTGTTCGTCCCGTTAGTCGCAAGGCTTTGGTATCTGCAGGTAATTAAGGAAACAGCATTCATTGAGCGCGCCGCTGACAATACGACCGAAACTATTATTGAACTCGCCCCACGAGGACGAATCTTAGATGCGGAAGGACGCGTCCTTGTAGATAACCGAGCCTCAATAGTCGTGACAATTGATAAGGAAGAAATGGCGACAGTTGGAGAGAATGATCTGGGAGACCTTTTCTTTGACTTGGCTACAGAGATTAGTAGATCTGGAAGTCTTACTAAAGTAAGCCAAATAGAAACAGCCTATAAATCTAACAGATACGGCCCATTCGCTGAAGTTCCCGTCGTGCAAGACATTTCAAAGGAATTACAAATATATCTAGCAGAGTACTCTTATCGTTTCCCCGGTGTGAACACTACAGTGACTACAGTTCGCGATTACCCGTATGGAACACTTGCTGCCCACATTCTTGGCTACGTAGGTTTGTTAAGCGAAGACGAATTATCTTCAGTCGCTGGGAAATCAAAGACGTATTTGGCTAATGATGAAATTGGGAAAAGCGGAATTGAACTCTTTTATGAAGATGCTTTGCGGGGAACTCCAGGAAGTAAAGTAGTTACCGTAGATAAGTTCAATAACATTCTTGAAATAAACGAAGAAACTCTTGCCAAAGCTGGGAGTGACGTTCAGCTCACAATCAATATTGATCTTCAAGCTTTGGCAGAACAGGAATTAGAACGAGGATTGAATCTAGCAAGGCAACAACCGACGAAATTCGAAGAAGAAGGAGTCGTTATTTTCAATGCTCCGGCCGGCGCAATGGTTGTGATGGACCCCAGAGATGGTTCAATACTGGCGATGGCATCACATCCAACGTTTGATCCAGAATTGTTTGTTTCAGGGATAAGCCAAGATGATTTTGATGAATTGACGGACCCTGGCAACTTTCTTCCTTTGCTGAATAGGACTATACAAGGTCAGTACCCTCCAGGTTCCACATTTAAACCGTTCACGGCTTACGCAGCTTTGGACACGGGTTTGATTGGTTCTCGTGGGATTCTAGGAATTGACTCCATGTTCTACGACGAAGGTATCTTCATTATCCCTAACTGCGAAGGTGGAACATGCCAATTCCAGAATGCAGGGGAAGCAGCATACGGTGATGTAGATTTACGTTTGGCATTGACATACTCATCGGATGTCTATTTCTATAATCTTGCAGCGAGCTTTGACATTCTGCCTGGCTTTGACCTTGAATCTGTGCAGGTAGCTGCTAACTCGTTTGGCTATGGTGTACGCACAGGGGTAACCCTTGCAGATGAAGGAAGCGGTCGTATGCCAACACCTGCTTCAAGACGTGAAGCATACCGGCAGAACCCTGAAGCATTCCTAACAGGACAGTGGTTAACAGGAGATACGTTAAATACATCTATCGGACAGGGTGATGTTCTTGCCACGCCACTTCAAATAGCGAATGCCTACAGTGCGTTAGTGAACGGGGGTACGCTATACGCTCCCAACCTTGGGCAACGAGTGTTGAACCCTATAACTGGAGATACAGAAGTAGAGTTTGCTCCGAGGATTCTAAGAGATATTTATTTCCCAGAGGCATTCTCTGAACCTATCCTTGATGGACTCGCTGGTGTTACGACATGGAGATCAGATATAGGAACAGAAGGAACAGCGTATTCAGCATTTAAGAATTTCCCGCATGAGCAATGGCCAGTCTCAGGAAAAACTGGAACATCAGAGAAACAAGTAGAAAGCGGTTTGATTGCAGACTATGGACTTTTCGTAGGGTGGGGACCTAACCCAGAACCTGAGTATGTTGCCGTTGTCATTCTTGAAGAAGCTGGTTTTGGTGGGCAAGTGGCAGCTCCTGTAGTTCGCAAATATTTTGAACGCATAGCCAACGGAACTGTACCTAGATATTTGAATCAAGATGAGTTAGATGAACTCGCTCGACAAAAAGTTAAAGAAGATAGGTTGAATCGCATAAATGGAACCGAAGAACCGAACGAAGAAGGGGAAGGAACGCCATGAAGGTCAGATCGTCAAGTAAGAAATTAAACCTGAATCCATCGGGAGACCCATGGTCACCGTGGTTGCATATAGATATAGCTCTCGTACTCAGTAGCATAGCTTTGGCGATTACTGGAGCGTTCATGGTTTATAGCGCTACGCGAGGGAACAATCCAGAACTTTATGACCGCTCATACCTGAATCGTCAACTTCTGTTTGTCGGTTTCGGGGTAGCCGCCATGATCGGAGCTGCATATGTTCCATATAGAAGAATTAGAGAATTGGCTCCAATGATTTTTTGGAGCGGCATGGTCTTGTTAATTCTGGTTCTTACCCCAATTGGTGTTGAAAGGAATGGAACTCGGGCTTGGTTTGAGTTTGGAAGTTTCCAATTGCAACCATCAGAACTTTGCAAAATAGCGTACATCTTTATGATGGCTAACTACCTAGAAAGATTCAATGGAAGATTAGATATTCGCCAACTTGGAAATGCTTTGCTTATCGCCGTGGTGCCTATAGGACTTATTCTGCTTCAAACTGATGTCGGTACAGCGCTTGTGTTTATTGCAATAACGATGGGGATGCTACTAATAGCTGGAGCACAAGGAAAACATATTTTGTTATTAACGCTAGTGGGGATTTTCCTAGCTACAGTCGTTTGGAGCAGTGGACTGCTACAGGACTATCAACAGGATCGACTAACGTCATTTATCGATCCAGAATCTAGCCAAACCGAAGCAGCTTATCAACAAACTCAGGCTCAAATAGCGATTGGTAGCGGAGGTCTTACCGGGCAAGGATTTGGACAGGGGCAGCAAACCAGAGGAGAGTTTGTTCCTGAACAACATACCGATTTCATATTTTCGGTAATCGGTGAGGAACTGGGATTTGTAGGAGCGTTAATCGTATTGGGGTTATTCGCAATCCTAATGTGGCGTTGCATGAGAGCAGCTAGGAAATCCCCAGATCTCCTAGGAACCTTAATTAGTTGCGGTGTGATGACGCTATTCGCCTTCCAAATGTTCCAATCAGTTGGAATGACGTTAGGAATAATGCCAATAACAGGGATACCAATTCCATTTGTGTCCTATGGAGGATCCTCAGCCATTTCTAGTTTTGTTGGAATTGGACTAGTTCTAAACGTTCACATGCGTCGCTACCAGGTAGTCCGATAGGGACAGAAGGTAATGAACAGTACAATATGTGGGCAAGGAAGGTTTCGTTAGTAAATGAGTTCTATATGGGAAACGCTAGAGAAACATCTCCTAGAGGTTGAAAAACCTGCCCGTTATATAGGGCTTGAACAAGGTGCTCAAAAGCCTCAACATGATAAAACGAACGTGGCTTGGTTATTGACATACCCAGACACATACGAAGTTGGCTTCCCTAATCAAGGACTCCAAATCCTATATGAAATTATCAATGAGTCTACGAATGCTGAAGCTGAACGAGCTTACGCACCTTGGGTAGATCTTGAAAAAATAATGAGAGAAGAAAGCATTCCTCTTTTTAGCGTTGATACGCATAGGCCGGCTGCAGAATTTGATGTAATTGCGTTTAACTTGTCATCAGAACTTGTTTACACAAATCTAATTAACTGCATTGATCTCGCTGGAGTGCCAGTTAAGTCCGAGATAAGAGAGTTAAATGACCCGTTGATCGGCGCGGGGGGACACTGTACTTACAATCCAGAGCCTTTGGCGGAAATAGTGGACTTCTTCGTTTTGGGTGATGGCGAGGAAGTAGTGACAGAAATAACGAATGCGATCCATCAATACAAATCGAAAGAAGAAAGCACTAAGACAAGAAATGATTTACTGTGTGAGCTCGCTGCTATTGAAGGGGTCTATGTTCCTAGTTTGTATGAAGCAAGATTAGATAATCGGGGTTGTCAAAACCTAATCGCTCGATTTGAATGTGCTCCTGACGTAATTGAGAAAAGAACTGTAGCTGATCTTGAGAAGTGGCCTTACCCAAAACAACAATTAGTCCCAATTACCGAAGTAGTGCATGACCGGTTGAATGTTGAGGTTTTTCGAGGTTGTACTCGGGGGTGCAGATTTTGCCAAGCTGGAATGATCACTCGACCTGTTCGCGAACGTTCGGGAGAGCAAGTCCGCTCAATGATTCAGGCAGGAATAGAACGAACCGGATACGATGACGTCGCCCTGACATCTCTGTCAACGGCGGACTATAGCGGGATTAAGGATGTAGTTGATCAGACGATCACGGACCCTATTAACTGTGGGCAAGTGAGCATATCTTTGCCGTCTTTGCGCGTTGATGCTTTTACTGTAGATATAGCGGCAGGTATACAAAACGGCAGAAGGACAGGTTTAACGTTTGCTCCTGAGGCAGGAACTTGGCGACTTCGCCAAGTAATCAACAAACTTATTAGCGAAGAAGATCTGTATGCTGCAGTTGAATCAGCGTTCTCGCAGGGTTGGCGTAGGATGAAACTTTACTTTCTGATAGGCCTTCCAACAGAAACAGATGAGGATACTTTAGGGATAGCTCGACTTGCCGAGAATTGTGTAGCGATAGGTAAGGAATACACCAAGAGCGCTTCTGTAACAGTTAGCGTTGGAGGTTTTGTTCCTAAACCCTTTACACCATTTCAATGGTTTGGCCAGAACACATTAGAGGAGTTGGATAGGAAGATTAATCTACTGAAGAGTGAGATACGTAAAACCAAAGGTGTGAAACTCAAATGGCATGATCCCAAAGCAACTCTTATAGAGGGAATTCTTAGTAGGGGAGATCGCAGACTTGGCGAAGTTCTAGAAGCAGTCTGGCGTAATGGGGGAACATTTCAAGAATGGAGTGAATATTTCAATCTGGGCATGTGGAAAAATGCGATTGAAGAACAAAATTTGGATTTTGAATGGTACGCCTACCGGCACCGCGAGAAAGAAGAAGTTCTTCCCTGGGATCATCTTGACGCAGGGTTGTATAAAGATTTTCTCTGGCAAGAATGGCGCGACGCACTTGAGCAAAAAGGTTTGGAAGATTGCCGCTGGATACCCTGTTATGACTGTGGAGCATGTACAGGGTTTGGTCTTGAACATGTCGTGGCTTCTACGAGTCCACCCGTTGGCGGCAGTCAAGGGACATGGCAAAATTTGCAAAATGTCAGTGATGCCCCTGGACTGCTTCAGATTGGATCAAAGAACAAAACGGAGACTGTTAAATGATTCTGTTGCGGCTTCGTTCTACCAAAAAAGGAAAAATTCGATTCGCAAGCCATAGAGATATTGCTAAAGTTTGGGAAAGAAGCTTCCGACGCGCAAATATTCCACTGATTTACAGTGAAGGGTTCTCACCACGACCTAGGATTGCATTTGGGCTGGCTCTCCCCACGGGGGCCGAATCAGAATGTGAGTATTTAGATGTGAAAGTAGATGAACAGAATTTAGCTTCATCTCAACTCCTAGAAATCCCAGAAGCTTTAACAGAACTTCTCCCGGAAGGAATACAGGTTACAGGAATGGCAAAAATTGATAATAAAGCTATTTCACTTCAACAGGCAGTAACCTCATGTTTGTGGGAAATTACCATTGCAGAAAGCAAACATGATGCCGATAACTGGGTTAGAGAAGTGACTGCTTCAAAAGAGTTGGTCGTAGAAAGAGTTCGAAAGGGAAAAATTATTTCCGATGATATTCGACCATTTATCAAGCGCACGGATGAATGTGGGGTTAACGATGAAGGACATGTCACCTTGAAAGTAGAGTTACGCACGCAACCGAGGTCACTTAGACCTAGTGAATTTTTGAAATCCAAACGACCGCATTTGACGCAATTACGATTGCGTCGTTTAACACAATTTATTGATACAGGAGATATGCGCTTAGACCCACTTGAAGTCGGGCAGTCTCTTGATACGAGCATGGAACTGTGCTCGCCATGAGAAGGGAAACGATTAGATGGAAGAACGTGAGGAGTCCGAGAAATCAGGGCTTAACGTCAAACAAAGCAACAAAACAGGAGACAAGGTAGATGTTTCAAAAGTTCAGGACAATCAAACTAAGCCTAAGATAGGCGATACTAGACCTGCTCCTGATAGTAAGAAACCATTACCGAAATCTAATAATGGTGGAAACCGTCGTAGAAGAAAACGGCGTAGAAACAAATCGGGAAATAATAAATCAAACAAATCAGTTTCATCAGTTGTCTTAGACTCACCAGTAGAACTTGACGCGGAAACGCTTAAGAAACGGCGTGGTCGGGAACGTAAGGGTAAAGCCGTCGGGCGATACACAATGGTGGTCCACGTCGACAATGGAATTACTCAAATAGCGACCCTCGAAGGCCGGTCGTTAATTGAGTTTTTTGTTTCACGCCCATCTGATGATGTAAGCGAAATACACGGCAATATCTACATGGCTCGAGTAGAGAATGTGCTCCCTGGGATGGAAGCAGCGTTCGTAGATATAGGTACTCCAAAGAATGCAGTCCTGTATCAAAGTGATCTTGCCAGTACAGGTTCTGATAAAAAAAATGAAACCCTACGTATTGAAGAAGTCCTTAAGAACAAAGCAACTATTTTATGTCAAGTGACAAAAAACCCGATAGCTCACAAAGGTGCTCGCCTGACGCAAGAAATTTCTTTAGCTGGAAGGTTTGTTGTACTTGTCCCAAACAGTTCTACATTCGGCATTTCTAAACGTCTCCCGGAAAGAGAACGTAAGCGTTTACGTCAAATCCTTGAACAGGCAAAGCCGGATGAACATGGGATAATTCTTAGAACTGCTGCTCAACACATCACTAAAGAAGAAATACAACAAGATGTCGCCCGTTTAGTAGAGCAATGGAAGAACATTGAAGCAATTGCGTCAAATTCGAAAGCCCCTAATCTTTTGTATAGAGAACCCGAAATGCCTTTCAGGATGATTCGCGAAGAATTCAACAAAGAATACCGCTCAGTTGTAGTAGATGACATAACGTTGTTCGAAGAAGCAAAGTCCTATTTAGCGAGCATCGCCCCAGCGTTAGCCGAAAGGATTGAATATCATGACCCATCGATACAAAACGTTCCCCTGTTTGAGCGGTTCTACATTAATGAACAATTAGCTAAAGCCTTAGACTCTAAAGTCTGGTTGCCTTCCGGAGGGTCTCTGATCATAGAGCATACTGAAGCTATGACGGTGGTAGATGTGAATACTGGAAAGAATGTTGGGACTTCAAGTCTTGAAGAGACGGTCTACCGAAACAATTTAGAAGCAGCGAAAGAAGTAGCCCATCAGCTACGATTGCGCGATATCGGAGGCATCATAGTCATAGATTTCGTCGATATGGAAAAGCCTAAACATAAAGAAGATGTTATTAATACATTCCGTAGCGAATTAGCACGGGATAAAACACGAACACAGGTTTTTGGAATTTCTGAATTAGGGCTAGTAGAAATGACTCGTAAGCGAATAGGGGAAGGATTGACGCAAACTTTCCTGAGGACACAGGAATAAACCGTTGTTCTGTCTCCAGATTGTCGGTATTTGCGCTGAATTCCATTAAGCTTGAACCTTATGTACGCAGTAGTAATTACCGGTGGAAAGCAATATCGAGTTGAACAAGACCAAGTTCTCGACGTGGAATTAGTTGGAGAGACGGGCTCTTCTGTTGACTTGGCACCAGTCATGTATGTTGATGGGAAAACTGTGCTCGCTACTCCTAGCGAATTGGCAGAAGTGACAGTAAAGGCAGAAATACTCGGGCAGAAAAAAGGGAAGAAAATTAACGGTTTCACCTATAAAAATAAAAGCAACCAACGACGCCGTTGGGGACACCGTCAGAATTATAATGAGATAAAAATAACTCAAATTTCAAGGAATAGTTGATATGTCAAAAACTAAAGGCGGCGGCTCAACACGTAACGGGCGAGATTCAAACGCTCAACGGTTAGGAATAAAAGCTTATGACGGTACGGCAGTATCTGCAGGTTCAATTCTGGTTCGCCAACGCGGAACAAAATTTCACCCCGGTGCTAACGTTGGCAAAGGCGGAGATGACACATTATTCGCAACTGCTGATGGTCGTGTAAAATTCGGATCACGTCGGGGACGAAAACTGGTTGACGTTATTCCCGAGTGAGCTAATTCGTATTTCGTTCACTCATTAAACAGTTAACGGTAGAATTGGAACTACAAGGGAGTAAGGTGTCGAATTTCGTCGATGAATGCGGTATCAATGTAAACGCCGGTGATGGCGGTGCAGGATGCGTTGCATTTCGGCGCGAAGCTCACGTAGACCGAGGGGGACCTGATGGCGGGGATGGCGGAAATGGCGGAGACATCTGGTTAGTTGCTGATCACAACGTAGCGTCTTTGCTCGCTTTCCGAGATTACCCCCACCGTAAAGCTGAAAATGGAAGACATGGAAGCGGTAAGAAAAAGCATGGAGCTAACGGCGTTTCTGAAGATGTGGTGGTTCCAGTTGGGACGATTGTAAAAGATTCCGGTGGGAAAATTCTAGCTGACCTATCTATTTCGGGATCCAGATGGTTAGCAGCAGCTGGAGGTATTGGAGGAAAAGGAAATACTCGATTTCTAAATAATAGGCGTAGAGCACCGAGCTTTGCCGAACAGGGAGAACACGGTGAGGAACAGTGGTTAAAGCTGGAATTAAAACTACTTGCCGACGTAGCTTTAGTTGGATTCCCAAACGTAGGCAAAAGTACGCTTATATCACGCTTGTCCGCAGCTAAACCAAAAATTGCTAACTACCCATTCACTACATTGGTCCCTAATTTAGGAGTAGTTCGCCTCAACGACGAATTTGAAATGGTCATAGCTGATATCCCGGGGTTGATTGAAGGTGCAGCGGATGGGAAAGGCTTAGGCCACCAGTTTCTCCGTCATGTAGAACGCTCCCGAGTTCTTGCGATCCTAGTTGATTTGGCGCCTTACGATGAACAGACACCCGAAAATCAACTAAATGTAATCTTAGGTGAGCTTGAGAAATACAAACCCGAACTGCTTACTCGACCAAGGGTTTTGATTTCCTCAAAAAATGATGTGGCTCAACATGAACCTTTAGAAAACAGTTTCGTAATTTCTTCAATTACTGGAGAAGGGCTGGACAAGCTCTTGACTGAGTTTAAAGCTCTAGTATCCGAAGCTAGGAATAAGAAAAACAAACCGGATGAAAGAATTGTTATTCATCGACCGCTACCCAAAGGCATATCCGTGGTGAAAGATAAGGGAACCTATGTCGTTATTGGAAGGGCAGCAGAACGCGCTGTCGCATTGAATGACCTCACGAACATAGAAGCCTTAGAATACGCCCAAAACGCTCTCACAAAACTAGGTGTAGATAAAGCGCTGAAGAAGGCAGGAATCAAGACAGGTGACATTGTTCGTATCGGTGAACTAGTTTTTGACTATTCCGATGAGGATAATTTCCTCGCTGAGTGAAGCGGATATAGATAAATCGTAGAATTAAAGAGCTAATTCTGCGAGAATAGATAAGTGACAGTTGTAGTTAAAATAGGAACCTCTTCGCTAACCGACCGTACAGGGTTAATTAAGGGCGCAGCAATAGAAAAACTCTGTTCCGAAATTTCTGATGCGCGTAAAGAATTCAGTCGGATTGTTTTGGTTACCAGCGGAGCAATAGGCGCAGGTTTACCAGCTTTAGGTTACAGCGGAAATAAACCTTCAGACTCTCGAATCCTTCAGGCAGCTTCGGCAATCGGACAACCTCGATTAATGGCAACGTATAGCGACCACTTCTCCAAATACGATATTCCAGTAGCCCAACTGTTGATGGCACCAGATGACTTCTTCATTAGGAAACGATACTTGCATGCACGGTCAACTATGGAGGAGTTGCTAACGGCAGGAATTTTACCAATAGTAAATGAGAACGATGCTATTGCCGATGATGCGATTAGATGGGGAGATAATGACCGGATAGCAGCTCTACTTGCGCAGCTATTAAATGCTGACCATCTTCTAATGTTGACCGATACCGAAGGCGTATTTTCGCGTGACCCTAATGAAGACTCTTCAGAGGAAGTTGAGTTGATTCATGAGATAAAATCTCAGGAAGATCTTGTCGCTCAAGTAACTGACTCAAATAGTTTTCAAGGTAGTGGTGGGATGGCTTCAAAATTAGCAGCGGCGCAAATGGCTTCATGGGCAGGAGTAACAACAACGATAGCTGCAGCTACTCAAAGCAATATAGTACTCCGAGCCTTACGAAAAGATGGGCAGATAGGTACTACAATTCGCCCTCACCATAAACCACTATCCGCACGAAAACTCTGGATAGCTTTCGCTCTTGAGCCGAAAGGAGAACTGACCATTGACGTAGGTGCACAAAATGCCATAACTGAAGAGGGAGCATCCCTTCTTGCGGTCGGTATTCTCCAGGCAAAAGGCGAATTCGCCGAAAACGATACAGTAAACATTTTGAATGCTAATGGCGAGGTGATAGCGCGAGGTTTAAGTTCTGTTTCCTCAGAAAAACTTATTTCGCTACTGGAGTTAAAAGGGAAAAAAAAGAATAGAACAGGTGAAATCATTCATAGAGATGAGTTGGTCATCCTAAGGACTTAATCAACCTTATTTTTAGCCAGTTTTTTAAATGCGCTAATGAACTGTAGAGGTATTCGTGAGCCGAGCAAAAATGAACCTGAAATGAAGCTGATCCCACTGATAATTAGAGCGACCGGGGCTACGATAAATGGATTAGCGCCATTCAAAAAATAAGAGATAGTCGCAGCAACTACTCCTGCTACAGCTGCTGGCACGAGAAAATGGTGGCGGTTTTTCGATTGTCCTGCTTCTAAATCGTGAATTTTGCTTACCCGATTTCTTAAAAGGAAGTATTCAATCCATGCTCCCAAAGCACTTCCCAACGCAAGACCTACAGCTCCTAACCGTTGCGGCGAAGTATCCAAGGAGCGAGCTATCTCCGAAAGTGGTAGAAACGAAGGGATAGAGCCAAGTTTTACAAGATGATCGTTATCGATAGCTAATCGGTCAAATTGAAACATAAATAGGAATCCGAAAATTCCTGAACTAAGAACTCTAATACCCGCAAGTTTTGCAGGTCCCTTTACATCTCCAGTTGAATAGCAAATATTCTGGAACATACGGCTAAACCCTGATGCAACGAGGCCAAGGCTGTATGCAGATAGGACCAGCCATATATAGATCGTGTCTTCGCTTGTGAATTCTCCTCGTTGGAAAAGCATGGCCACCAGAGGTTTCCCCATTGCAATGAAAGCAACAGAAGAAAAGAAAAGATAGAAAGCAATCCTTTCTGAACTAGCGTCAAGTCTTCTTTGGAGTTTGGCAGTATTTTTGTGATCTCTAGAGAGCTCAGGTAAGTCAGCTGAAATAATTGACATGACGAATAAACCAATAGGCAAAAGGTAAATTATCTGTGCCATTGATAAGGCCGTAAATGCTCCTGTAGCTAAGAAACCTGCCAAAATAAGATCAAGAAATGCTGAAAGCTGAATTACGCCTCTCCCAAATAACGCTGGCATGAATTTGGAAAATATTTCTTTTACTGGTGCTAACTTCCAGTTCAAACTCATTCGTAAAGCAGGAGTTACTTTGCGGACAGAAGGTAATTGGATGAGGAATTGAAGAAGGCCACCGACAAGAACTCCCCAAGCAGCAGCTTTCGCTATATCAGCATCGCTCCAGTTCCTTACCCATGCGAGAACTGCGAAGAGGACTTGAGCTGCATTCCAAAGTACAGGAGCGGCAAATGACAAGAAGAATTTCCTGTGAGCGTTCAAAACGCCTAGGCACCATGATGAGAGAACAATGAATCCTACTCCAGCCCACATAATCCGAACGAGGTTTACCGTTAGTTCAAATGTTTCGTCGGCAAGTAATGGAAGTAGTGCTTTCGTAATTGGCCTGGCTGCGACAATGCCTACAAAGACGATGATCGCTGTCAGTAATCCAAGTAGAGTCGCAATTGTTCCAGCAATAATGCCAGCTTCTTCTCGTCTGTCATCGTCGTCAGCAAGGCGGCTATATACAGGTATGAAAGAAGCGGAAAGAGTTCCTTCACCGAGTATGTTTTGCAAAAGGCGAGGGATCTGCAAAGCCGCCTTAAAGGCATCTGCAGCGGCCCTTGTTCCCAGAAATGCCGCAAGAATCAGTTCGCGGATAAGACCCGAAAGTCTAGATAAAAGAATGCCCAATCCAACCATGAGGGCTGGTTTTCCATTGCTTTCAGTGATTCCAAAGTTATCTTCAGTCTCATTCACAAAGCAAGCCTACCGGTAAACGTGTAATGAGCGGATAACCTCATAAATACCAAAATCATCGCCTACAGTTCGGCTGTAGGGAATTATCACACCTACTCTCAGAAGATATGTCTTATCGATTCGAAAATGTTCAAACAGTCCAGGAAGACTTAAGCAAGGTTGAATACCTTGCAGATGACGGGATAGCCGGGGTTGTTTATCTGGCAGACAGATTGCAGAAGCCAATTTTGGTTGAAGGTCCGGCTGGAACTGGTAAAACTCAACTTGCTAAAAGTGTTGCTGAAATGACTGGCTCGCGACTGATTCGGTTGCAGTGTTACGAAGGGCTTGATGAGTCTAAAGCGTTATACGAATGGAATTACAAAAAACAGTTGTTGAGGATACAAGCCGAAAGAAATTCTGATGATTCTGGGTCATGGGAAGACTTGGAAGAAGATATTTTTTCAGATGAATTTCTTCTGACCCGACCTCTTCTGGAAGCAATTCGCTCAGAGGAACCTGTGGTTCTGCTTATAGATGAAGTTGATCGAGTTGAGATTGAAACCGAAGCTTTATTGTTGGAGATCCTATCTGATTATCAGGTTTCTATCCCAGAACTTGGAACAGTGGAGGCTCGGCAAATACCTCTTGTGTTCCTCACTTCTAATAACACACGTGAGCTATCAGAAGCATTGAAAAGACGCTGTTTGTTCTTGCATATTGACTATCCGGACTTAGAACGAGAACGGGAAATAATTCTTACTAAAGTCCCTGATATCAATGAGAATCTAGGTGACCAAATAGCAAGGGTGGTTCGCACTATCAGAGATCTTGAACTAAAAAAAGCTCCGTCGGTTTCTGAGACCTTGGATTGGGCTCGCACGTTGGTTCATTTAGGTGTCGAGCATATCGATGCAAAAACTGCTACTGAAACAGTTAATATTCTTTTGAAATACCGTTCAGATATTGAAAAAGCAGTTAAAGAATTCTCAACCGATGAGCAATTAAACTCAGAAGAAGAATGACCAGCGAAACTAAACATTCTCCGTTGCTTGAGTTACTGAATGGTTTTATAGTTGAGTTGAGAGGTGCTGGCCTTCCTGTAAGCCTTACTGAAAATTTAGATGCAGTAGAAGCTGTTAAGCATATTCCAATAGAAGATAGAGAAACATTTAAGTATGCATTAGCAGCGACGCTAGTTAAGAATCATGCCCATTGGCGAGCTTTTGAGACAGTTTTTGAAGTTTACTTCTCTTTGCGAGGACAGGAGTACGAATTACAGGATGGGGAATGGGACGACAGTGACGCAGATTTTGAAATGTCTGATGAGAGCCAAAATGGTCAAATGCCTGGGCAAGGTGGAGGTCAAGAAGGATTGACCCAAGAACAACTGGCAGAAATGTTATTTAAAGCGCTTTCAAAGATGGACCAGAATTTGATGCGCGCAGTCGCAAGACAATCAGTGCAAAGGTTTGCTGGCATGGAACCCGGGCGTCCAGTTGGGGGCACATATTATCTCTACCGAACGCTAAGAAACCTAGATTTAGATGGAGTACTTCAGCGATTACTTGAACAAGACATCAAATCAAAAGAAGTATCTGACTTTCTTGATGAAAGGCTACGAAAAGATGAGTATGAACACCGGATTGAACAGTTCAAGAAAGAGATAGAAGCTGAAATCCGTCGAAGATTGGTTGCGGATAGGGGAGTAGAGGCAATGGCTAAAACTCTTCGAAAGCCTCTACCAGAGGACGTTGATTTTATGCACGCCAGTCGAGAAGAAATGGTTTCGTTGAGAAGGGCCATATGGCCATTAACAAGGAAATTAGCCGTCAGATTAGCTCGCAAACGTAGACACGGGCGAAAGGGACCATTGGATTTCCGAAGGACCGTCCGTCATTCACTATCGTATGGGGGAGTTCCTGCCGAACCGAAGTTTAAGTATCCTAAACCGTCCAAACCAGAAATAATGGTTATCGCCGACATTTCTGGCTCAGTTGCAGCCTTTGCTAGATTTACGCTTCATTTGGTATACGCATTGAATAATCAATTTTCTAAAGTCCGCTCATTCGTTTTCATTGACGGGCTGGATGAAGTAACTGACTTCTTTGAAGGAGTAGATGACATAACCGAAGCGATCCATCGTGTTAACACCGAAGCAGATGTTATTTGGGTGGATGGTCACTCTGATTATGGTCACGCTTTTGAAGTTTTTGACGAACGCTACGGTAAAGATGTGGGACCTAAAACGACAGTGATGATTCTTGGAGATGCTAGAAACAATTATCACGCTTCTCAGTCATGGGTTATAAAGGAAATTGAAGATAAAGCGCGAAAGGTATTCTGGCTTAACCCTGAACCTAGAAGTTACTGGGACACAGGCGATTCAATTGTCAGCGAATACAGTGATATATGTGACGGGGTTTTTGAAGTAAGGAACCTTAAACAACTCGAAGCATTTGTTGAGAATCTGGTTTAAGTTAATTTCTTAACTGCTCTGAAACTTGGAACGCTAGTTCAAGACTTTGTGAAGCATTCAGTCTTGGATCGCACATAGTTTCATAACGCAAAGCAAGATCCTCGTCGGAGACTTTGTCAGCTCCACCTAGACATTCAGTTACATTGTCACCGGTTAATTCAATGTGTATTCCACCAGCCCAAGTTCCTAGGTCTCGATGAATGTTGAAAAAGCATCGTGTTTCTTCAAGCACATCATCAAAATCTCTTGTCTTCAATCCCGAATCTGCACTAAATGTGTTTCCATGCATAGGGTCACAAGCCCACACGACAGGGTGCCCAGAATCTTGAACCCCTTGAATTAGCTCCGGAAGCCGTTCAGTAATTAATGAGGTCCCCATTCTGGTGATCAAAGTCAACCTTCCGGGACGCTGTTCAGGGTTTAACGTTTCGCATAATTTAATCACCTCATCTGATGAAGCCGTCGGTCCGATTTTACAGCCGAGTGGATTTTTGACTCCACGCAAAAATTCAATATGGGCGCCATCAAGCTGACGGGTCCTTTCGCCGATCCAGAGCATATGGGCTGAACAGTCGTACCATTCTCCACTAGTCGAATCCTGTCGTGTCAAAGATTGTTCATAACCGAGTAATAGAGCTTCATGGCTTGTGTAGAAGTCAACTTCATGCAAGGCAGGGTGATCTTTTGAAGTAATGCCACAAGCTTTCATGAATGCTAATGCGTCGGTGATCCCATCGGCGATTTGTTTATATCGCGCACCTGCTGGGCTGTGGGTTACAAACTCTTGATTCCAAGAGTGGACTTGGGTGAGGTCAGCGAAACCACCACTAGTGAACGCTCGAAGCAAATTTAAAGTAGATGAACTTTGATGGTATGCCTGAAGCAATCTTTGGGGATTTGCTTTCCTAGCCCCAGCGTCAAACTCAGCATCATTGACGATATGTCCACGGAAAGAAGGAAGTTCAAGATCATCTTTGGTCTCAGTTGGGCTGGATCGGGGTTTAGCAAACTGTCCAGCTATACGACCGATTTTGACAACAGGAAGCCCTGTTGAATACGTGAGGGCTACAGCCATTTGCAGAATAACTTTAAGTTTGTCCCGTATTGAATTAGCGGAAAGAGAATCAAATGACTCTGCGCAGTCTCCTGCTTGGAGCAATAATGCGTTTCCTTCGCATACATTTCCTAGTTGTTCTTGGAGGGTCCGTGCTTCACCAGCAAAAACTAGGGGAGGGAGAGAAGAAATTTCCTTGAGGACACTCTCTAACTCGTCAGAATCGGGCCAGTCAGGCTGTTGCTCGACTGGGAAATCTTTCCATGTATGGGGTGTCCATTGATTCGTCACCTAACAATTCTCTCTTTATATGACGCAGATCACAACTGAATTACGGTATTGGTAAAGAAAATTGATAGAAACGGTAGCTACGCTGCGTCGATATCCATTTGGTCAGGGGCGCTTTCTCGGACAATGTTTACGGCTCGTTTCACTAGGCGTCGTGCCGCTTCAGCTGTAACTCCGAGTTCTTCTCCTACCTCGCGATAGCTACGTTTCCTGCCATCTTGAAGCCCGAAACGCTGTTCTACAGCATAACGAGCCCTATCATCAAGAACATTTAGGAGGTCATAGACCATGGTTTCGCGTGCTTCTTCCATTACCGCTTGCTCAGGTCCAGGGTTCACGTCGGGAAGAAGGTCAACTAGTTCGTTGCTATCATCATCCCCAATTGTTCTATCAAGAGAGGTAGGGGTTGTTAGTCGGTGCAATCGAGCATGTTCTTCGTCCAACTCGTCTCCATCGCCAGAAACTTGCCTAAGGGCAGCCCGAAGACTAGCTGATCGGTCTCCAGGGAGGCGCACGAGGCTAGCTTTCTGATCCAACGCTCGTCCTATAGCTTGACGGATCCAGAAAGTGGCGTACGTTGAGAACTTGAAACCTTTTCGCCAGTCAAATTTGTCCACGGCATGTTCAAGACCAAGATTTCCTTCTTGTATGAGGTCAAGCAATTCCATTCCTGCAGGAAGAGGGTAGCGGCGAGCAACGCTAACTACTAAACGAAGATTCGCCCTGATGAAACGGTCCTTGGCAACAGCGGCCTTCCTATCAGCACGCTTTAATTCGACGCCTTTCTCACCATCGGCAAGTCGTTGTCTTGCTTCGACACCTTTCTCGATGATTTGTGATAGTTCACGTTCTTCTGCGGCGGTTAGCAAAGGAACCAATCCTATTTCATTTAAATATTGTCCTACTGAATCACTCATAATTATTTTCTTCTCACTTTGGGGGTTTATCTGGTTTCCCAGAGGTATTTTTAGACACCGATTTACGCAATCGGCTTCATTATCAATTTGGATCGGGGGGATCTTTGATACGAAATTTTCTATTGTTCTGCTTTCACCAGAAGCACTAAGCGCGACAGTTACCGATCCCAAAGGAACCGGTGGATAAAAGCAAATCCACAGTAATGGATAAAATCACAAAAATCCAGTATTACTGTAAATAATTATAGCACATTACATAAATTCCTTGGATTTACGGGATAAACATGGATTTAATCGCTTTATTGTAAACTTCTACTGTGGCTAAAAAACAGATTATTGGAGTTTTCGGAGGAACTTTTGATCCCCCTCATCAAGCACATTTGGAAGTAGGCAGACAAGTTGCATTGGAACTTGGAATGGCGCAGATCCTGTTCGTAGTTGCTAATGATCCCTGGCAGAAGACATTAGAGAAAGAAATTACTAGTGCGACGGACCGTTTCAAAATGGTACAACTCATGCTTGCTCAGGACCCAAACTTAGTGGCTTCAGATGTGGAACTTGTATTGGGAGGCGAATCAGTTACCGCTCAAACCCTTGAGAGACTGACTTCTTTGTATCCCAACTGTGATTTGGATTTGATCGTTGGGTACGATGCGGCGTTGGGAATTGAAACATGGAGGGATTACGAGAGGATCTTTGAGTATGCGCGAATAGTGGTTGTTGATCGCCCAGGGAAGCAGGACGAACTACCCGGCTTTTTGAATGGAGCTTTGAGAGTAACTGGGCCTTCTCTTGATATTTCATCTGATGATATAAAGGATCGGCTTCAACGCGGGTTCGGAGTAGAAGGGTTACTCCCTGAATCAGTCAAAACGTATATAGTGGAAAATTTGATTTATGGTGGATGAATTTTGAGGAAGTCAATTACAAAAATTCGTTGGTGGATGTGGGGGGTTCCATTCATCACAGTTGCGCTGGTGGCTGGGATAGTACTTCTAGTACTGGATGCTACTGATGCTATTCTGACTTCCGCTGATGGAGATTTGGACGAAGTGATTATTGACCCTGATGCACCGGGGTATGAAACTTTCGTCAATTCAACTCCGTCTCATCTATCCATGATTGAAAGTAGTAATGGGAGCCTTGTTTCTGTCTCAATTATTTCACTTTTCCCTAACGATGAAGGCGGTTCTTTGGTCGTGCTGCCTCCCGAATTAGTGATTTCCGAGGAGATTACTCTTAAGCAAATTTACGAAGCCGATAGTTCTGAGGGAGTTGAATTTGTCATATCGGAATTTGTGAACATCGGATTCGACTCTGTAGCAGTACTGAAGGATGATTTTTGGGTTGAACATTTTTCAAGAATCGGATCGTTGCCTATCACTATTGAAGATTCATTGACCATTTCTGAGAATGAAGAGCAAGTCGTAGTTTTCGAATCTGGAAATGTTACAGTTCCAGCTGAACAAATTGGAGAATTCCTAGCTTGGATTAATGAAGGTGAATCTCCGTATAACCGGTGGCTTAGACACCAAAACTTTTGGGTAGCGTGGGTGAGTGAGTTAGCTACACGAAGTAACGGTCCGGTGCAATCTGATAGTGAAGAAGAGTTCCTTAGAATGATAAATGGACTATCTAATGGTGAAATGGTTTTATTAGAACTCGAATTGCTTGAAAGAGAAGATACGAGTGACAGTTTCTCTATTGATCAAAACCGTGCAGAAGAGTTACTGTTACAAATGATTCCATTTCCTAAGGCAGCTTATGCGGGTTCGAGGGCGAAGATTAAATTGCTAGACGGTGTTGGAGGTCTTGACCTACCTAACGGCTATGTTCCTTCTCTTGTATCTGTCGGCGGGCAAATCATGCTCCTTGGGAACGCAGAGTCGTACGGGGTAGAGACAACACAGATAATTTACCATGATAAAATTTTTGAAGAATTCGTTAATAATTTTTCTGATGTTTTGGAAGGTGCTGAATTGACCTATGATCCGGTTGCAGAAACCGCAGTAGATGTGACGGTAATTATTGGACAAAATTCTTTGGCGATTGGTTGATGTGAATACAGAAGACAAACGATCATGAAATCTCCGTGGATCCAAACAACTTTGGAAGCGATTATTGAAAAAAATGGTCAAGATACTTCAATCGTTGACGTAGGAGATGCAATAGGAATTACTGACTACTTTGTTATCACTACAGGTAGGAATTCAAGACAAGTTCGCGCTCTCGTTGAAGAGATCGAACGACTTATAAAAAAAGGTAATGGACCGAGCCCAAAACGAATGGAAGGGAATCAGGATTATAAATGGGTCCTTATGGATTATGGCGACTTCATCGTCCATGTTTTTGACTCAAAAGAGCACGAATATTATCAATTGGACAAACTTTGGTCCGATATGCCTACTGAGAAGCTGATTGAATCTTAATTTACTATATGGACGCCTAGGAAGGTTAGAAAGCGGATAAAGTGACCAAGTCAAGGGGCTATAGCTCAGTTGGTAGAGCGCTTCCATGGCATGGAAGAGGTCAGGGGTTCAATTCCCCTTAGCTCCACAAGGAGAAAGAAATGGAATGTGAAGTTTGTGGTAACAGCATCAAATCGGGAGACTTGCACTGCGACTCTTGTTTTTCACTTGTCCAAAATGAATTCCTTGATGAAGAAATGATCGTGGCCGATGACCTTCTTTAAAAAAAGCAAAACTGGAATTGGTTCTTAGTCATACTACGGAGGGCTATATTCAAATTATGAAAGAAGTTAACGACGCAACGTTTGCCGCAGATGTCATAGAGCGATCAAAACAGATTCCAGTGATCGTAGACCTGTGGGCTCCTTGGTGTGAACCATGTAAAGCTCTGACTCCCATTATTGAAACAGCAGTGATCGCCACTGGAGGGAAAGTCGAATTGGTAACAGTAAATATTGATGAGAATCCCCAGGTGCGCGAGACTTTTCAGGTTCAAAGCATTCCTGCAGTGTACGCATTTAAAGATGGAGCCATTATCGATGGCTTTATGGGCGCACAAGGAGAGGAAGCAGTATCAACGTTTGTCAATGGGTTACTGCCTTCTGAGCAAGAAAAAATCATTGAATCTTTACTAGCCGAAGGTTCAGAATCTAGCTTGCTGGAAATACTCGCAGCAGTGCCAGACCATTTGGAAGCAGTTACTGCTTTAGCGAAGGCATACATAGACGACGATAAAAATGAAGAAGCTCTTTCCCTTCTCAAACGCATCCCAGAGACAGCTGACACTAGGCATTTGGCTGCCATTGCGCGTACTGGAGATGTTGAAACTGAAGAGGTATATGTAAAATTAGAACAACTTTTAGAAACAGTAAAAGATGATGAATCAGCTCGGCAAGAGTACGTTGATTTGCTTGATGTTCTTGGCCCCGATTCAGTTGAAGCGAATGATTACCGACGCAAACTTGCTTCGAAATTATTCTAAATAACCTTTGTCATTGAGGTCGTGTATCTTTGAAGAATGGCCCAAGAAAAACCCGTTTATCTGATCCGCGGAGACGATCCTTCAGTATTAAGCCAAGAGTTAACGAAACTTACTAAAGAACTTGTTGGCGACGGAGATAGGTCGCTTCTTATAGAAGAGATAACGGAACAAGATTATGAAGACGATGATGGCAACTATTCGCTATCACCATTACTAAATGCTGCGCAAACTATTCCTTTCCTAACAGAAAGACGGATAGTAGTCGGAAGAGATCTGGGAAGATTCTCTAAATCCGCTGATATCCAGCCTTTATTGGAATACCTTGAGAGCCCTCTATCTACGAACTCCTTGATTCTTGTCTGGGAGAAAGGCCCTAAGCTACAACGTTTAGGAAACCTGCCAAAGCAACTTCTGGAATCAGTTACGACATTTGGTGAAATCATAGATGGCCGGATCGGTCGGAAAACAAAAGATTGGATCACTGAACAAGCAACCCATTCAGGAATACATCTTGATAGGGCATCAATTGATCTCATAACTGAAATAGTGGGGGAGGAGGTTTCTCGCGTACCTTCGCTCCTTCAAACTCTTTTGTCAACGTTTGGTGAAGGAAGTCGTCTCGGAACAGACGACGTGAAGCCTTATTTAGGCGATTCTGGTGGTGTTCCCCCATGGGAACTAACTGACTCTATAGCAAAAGGAGATCCTGCACTAGCATTGAAAACATTAGCTAGGATGCAAGGTCCCGGTGGGCGTCATCAAATGCAAATTATGGGATTTTTGAACAGTCATTTTTCTAGAATTCTTCGGCTAGCAGGAATGCAACTTTCTACACCACAAAACGCTGCTGCTGAACTTGGAGACAAATCAACTTTCCGAGCAAAGAAAACACTTGAAGAGTCGAGAAAGTTGGGAAATGGTCGCAGCAAAAAAGCAGTCATCTTTCTTTCAAAAGCCGATCTTGATTTGCGAGGGGCTACTGGGACACCTCCAGAAGTAACTATGGAACTTCTAGTGGCAAGACTAGCGAACTTGTACCGTTGACTTTGAGTTAGGAAGATTCAATTGAATTCAGTTGCTTAACTAAGCGGCTTTTCTTTCTAGCAGCAGTGTTTTTATGAATGATTTTTTTGGCAACCGCTTTGTCAATTTTTTTGATTGCTGCACGTAAATCTTCGGAATTGGCATTGCCGGATTCTGCATTCGTAATAACGGACTTAACGCGTGAACCTATTTCTGAACGGACTCCTTTATTCTTAGTCCGCCTTTTTTCGTTTTGTCGATTTCGTTTTATTTGACCCTTAATGTTTGCCACGTTTCACCCTTGTAAAATTATTTGTGCCCCTATCGGAGGAGTTTCTTCCGAAGGCAACTACCGTCACTAGTTACCTCGTATGCTACCGAAACAGTGTTTAAATAGGACAAATCTCGTCAAGAACTAATATGAAACAACAAAATATTCGAAATATAGCGATAATTGCTCACATAGATCATGGTAAGTCAACATTGGCAGACCGCATGCTTGAATTATGTGGTGCTGTTGACCCAAGGGAAATGCGAGCTCAATATCTTGATTCCATGGATCTAGAAAGAGAGCGAGGAATAACGATAAAGCTACAAAGTGTCTGTTTGCAACATGGAGATGTGACGATAAATCTTATAGATACACCAGGCCACGTTGATTTCGGCTATGAAGTTTCACGCTCATTAGCAGCTTGTGAAGGGGTGGTACTTCTGGTAGATGCTGCACAAGGTATTGAGGCGCAAACATTGGCCAACACATATTTAGCAATGGAGAATGATCTTGAGATTGTAGTTGCACTTAATAAAATAGATCTTCCTGCAGCTGAACCAGACTTGTACGCTGCAGAAATAGAGCAGGTTCTAGGAGTGCCTGTTGGTGAAATCTTAAAGATAAGTGCAAAAACTGGGGAAGGGGTATCAGATTTGCTTGAGAGAATTGTTGAGCGAGTTCCTTCGCCTGGTGGAGCACCAGATAAACCGTTACAAGCGCTGATCTTTGATAGTCATTACGATCAATACCGCGGGGTTATAAGTTCCATACGCGTCGTTAACGGAATGATTTCCACTGGCGAAAAAGTGCAATTCATGCAACGGGGAACAACTGCTGTAGTGGAAGAGATCGGGGTGAGAACGCCTGAGCCAGTAGCAGTAGAAACATTGAGGGCAGGTGAAGTGGGTTTCTTAGTAGCAGGTGTCAAAGATGTAGGTGACGCGCGGTCGGGAGAAACTGTTACAGCATTGAAAGAAATGGCCAATGGCCCTCTTGATGGATATAGGGAGCCGAAACCTATGGTTTTCAGTGGTCTTTACCCTATAGACGGTGATGACTACCCTAATCTTCGCGATGCATTGGAAAAACTGCGGCTTAACGATTCCAGTTTTACCTATGAGCCTGAAACATCAAGTGCTCTCGGATTCGGTTTCCGGTGCGGGTTTCTAGGCTTGTTGCATATGGAAATCGTTCGTGAACGACTAGAAAGGGAATTTGGGCTGACCTTAATTTCCACGGCGCCTTCTGTTCAATACCGCCTTACATTAACGAATGGTGAAATAGACTTAGTAGATAATCCCAGTGAAGTACCTCCATTGAACGAACTGGAAAGCATCGAAGAGCCTTACCTGCTTGCGTCAATTATTACCCCTAGCGCTTACACAGGTACGTTAATGGAGCTTTGCCAAAGTAGGAGAGGGGAGCTCGTTAAGATGGAGTATCTATCGCCTGAGCGTGTTGAACTGTCATACCGCCTACCATTAGCTGAAGTAGTTCTTGACTTTTTCGATCAGATGAAAAGCCGGACCCAAGGTTATGCCAGTATGGACTACGAAAATGATGGGTATAGTCGCTCAGATCTCGTCAAAGTAGAGATCCTTCTCCAAGGAGACTCTGTAGATGCTTTTAGTTCAATTGTGCATCGTGAGAAATCTTATGAATATGGTCAGAAAATGACGAAAAAATTGCGAGAATTGATTCCACGGCAACAATTTGATGTCCCGATTCAAGCAGCGATTTCAAGTAAAATTATTTCAAGGGAGACGGTTAAAGCTTATAGGAAAGATGTGACGGCGAAACTTTACGGTGGGGATGTCACAAGGAAGAATAAGCTCCTTAAGAAACAAAAAGAAGGAAAGAAGCGAATGAAGTCAATTGGACGAGTTGATGTCCCACAAGAGGCATTCGTTTCTGCGCTTAAACTCGATGATTAATTCCAAGATCCCCCGAAATTACCAACTGGCACGCAGTCCGAAACAGGTTGATGTTTATGAATGAAGACTTATACGCGTTGTTAGGGGTTGATAAGGATGCATCTGGTGATGAAATCAAAAAAGCATACCGGGAGTTAGCACGTAAATATCATCCAGATGCGAATCCCGACGATGATGAAGCGGAGAAAAAATTTAAGGAAATTGCTATGGCCTACGAAGTTTTGAGTGATGAAAGCCGCCGGAGACAATATGACCAATTCGGGCTAACAAATGGTCGTGGAAATGCAGGATTTCCAGGGAATGGTGGAGTGCAAGATATTTTTGAAGCGTTTTTCGGTTCTGGAAGCCCTTTCGGTGGCAGCAATTTCACATCAGGTGTTTCTAATGCAGGTGCGGATATAGAAGTCGCAATCGAGATTTCCTTAGAAGAAGTTGTTCTTGGTGGTGAATCTACATTTTCAATTCGGATCCCGTTAGCTTGTGGAATTTGCGAGGGGACTGGGTCAGAGAGCGGAGACAGTGAGGCATGTCAGACTTGTGAGGGGCAAGGGCAAGTGCAGAGAGTCCGCCAATCGGTACTTGGCCAAATCATGTCAACTGCTGTTTGTCCGACTTGTAAGGGGCACCGGACGATGATTGTTGACCCCTGTTCTGTCTGTGACGGTAACGGGGTTACTGAATCAGAAGAAAAATTCACAATTGAGATAGTCAAGGGAGTGGATACTGGTGTGACACAGCGTTTGTCAGGCTTAGGTCCAGCAGGGACTCGAGGTGGAGCTCGCGGAGATATTCATGCGAGATATGTAGTACAAGATCATGAACGCTTTCAGAGATCTGGTGAAAATCTACTTGAGCAATTATGGATACCAGTCACACAGGCTGCTTTAGGTGCAGCAATAGAATATGAGACGATTGATACAACCGAAACTTTGACTATTCCAGCAGGAACCAAAACAGGAGATCGATTCAGATTTCGCGGCTTAGGCGTGCCAAAACTTCAGAGGCGTGGCAGAGGCGATCTAATAGTCGAAGTAGTAGTAGACACGCCAACAGACCTTTCTAAACTCTCTGCTGAACTTTTGGAACAGTTAGCGATTGATCGTGATGAAACTACTCTGATATCGACTAAACGCAAACGAAAACGCCGGATTTAGGTGGTGAAACAATAGGGCGATTTGCATGATTTAGGAATTCCACATTTGGCAGTTGACGGTATTGGTCAGAGCCACTTATCTCCTGGAGATGCACAGCACTTTCTTAAAGTACGTAATCATGATTCAAATTTAAGACTGAAACAGCAGCTAATGTCACTGCAACAACGATCACTAATAATCTGAACGTTTTAAGCTTCTAGACCTAACGGTCTTCCATGCTAATGAATTCTCGTGTTGGGTGGCCAATGTAGAGTTGACGCGGCCTAGCAATTCGAGTATTTCTCTCTAGCATCTCATTCCAGTGGGAAAGCCAGCCCGATGTTCTGGCTATGGCAAACAATACGGTAAACATATTTACTGGGAATCCCATGGATTGATATATCAAGCCACTATAGAAATCTACATTTGGGTAGAGTTTGCGACTGATAAAATAATCATCTGCAAGTGCTGCTTCTTCCAACTTTAGGGCTATATCAAGTTGAGGGTTTTTCCCAGTGATTTCAAATAGTTGATGGGCAGTATCTTTGATAATTTGAGCTCTAGGATCATAGTTTTTGTAGACACGGTGTCCAAACCCCCAGAGTAAATCATCTCCGTTCTTTACAGAATCGATGAACGCGTCAACATTTTCCAATGAGCCAATTTTCTTGAGCATGTTGATCACCGCTTCATTGGCCCCACCATGTCTAGGGCCAGAGAGAGCGGCGCTACCAGCGGCTATGGCTGAATATGGATCTGCATGTGAGGACCCTACGACCCGCACTGCAGTCGTTGAGCAGTTCTGCTCGTGGTCAGCGTGGAGAATGAATAGTTGTTCCAGTGCTTTGGTGAATATGGGGTCAGGTTGGTATTCTTGCGTTCCATCCCCGTAGATCATTGCTAGGAAGTTCTCTGTGTAGGTTAACTCCTCTCGGGGGGAGGGGATTGGTTTCCCGTTTCGGAAATTCTCAGCCGCAGCGGCGATCGTGGGAATTTTGGCAATCAGGTTTATCGTGTGTATTGAGCGGATATCCGGATCTTCAATTTCTCTCGAATCGGGGTACATGGTAGATAGTGCTGCAAGGGCAGATGTGAGCATGCCCATAGGGTGGGAATCCTTTTTGAATGCTTTTAAGAGATTGTTGTGATGTTCAGGATCCAAGTCAGAGTGACCTGCGATGGTTTTTTCCCACGTTGTGAGCTCGGTATGATTGGGAAGTTCACCATTTAGTAGAAGATAGGCTACTTCAAGGAATGAAGAACTTTCAGCGAGATCTTTTATGGGATAGCCACGGTGCTCAAGTTGGCCCGCGCCCCCATCGATATAGGTTATAGAACTGTTTGTAACAGCTGTTGCGGCAAATCCTTCATCTTTGAACCAAAGTCCAGGTAGCTGCTTTGTCCAAGGGCCTGAATCAATACCGCCATCAACAATTGGGATTTCAAATGACTCACCAGAGCGATTATCGGTGATAGTGATTGACTCTTTCAATGTCCGCTCCAAGTGGTTTCACTACATGATATCGGAAAAAATTGTAATCTCAGCCCCGAAATTAGGACTTTGCCGTGAAACCGGACCCGTCAATTCTCTATTAACTAGAGGGGAGTATTGCTATGAATTCGTTTTTGTAGTTTTTCTCTTTTGGACAATAGAAAGTCTAAACCACCTGAAATTTCAATCCGAGTATCTTCAGGGTCGATGATCATATCAACTGAGCCACGTTCAGCAGCAATGTACGGGTTTAAAAGTCGTTCCTCGTAGTCGGCTTCCAGGTCCTTTCGTTCTGAGTCGTTAGCGGATCGGTGGAGTATCTCTATGGCTCCTTTTGCTCCCATAACAGCGATTTCTGCTGATGGCCAAGCAATTGCTAGATCATTACCCATCTGTTTACTGTCCATGACGATATAAGCCCCACCGTAGCTTTTCCGAAGAGTTACACAAATTCGAGGAACTGTTGCATTGGCGTATGCAAATGCCAGTTGCGCCCCATGGCGGATCATGCCGCGCCATTCTAAATCTTTTCCTGGTTGGAATCCTGGAGTATCTACAAATGTGACGATAGGCAGATTGAATGCGTCGCAGAAAGTTACAAATCTGGCGCCTTTCTGTGAAGCAGCTATATCTAGGGTTCCAGCTAAGTTCTGTGGTTGATTAGCGACGATACCGACAGCGTGGCCATTGATTGTGGCTAAAGCAGTAACGATGTTTGCAGCCCAGTCTTTTCTTATTTCAGTTATCATTTCGTTATCTACGACTTGTGAAATCAGCGCGCGCACGTCATAACTTCCGGTAGGTGATTCTGGGATTAGATTGGAAATGCCGTTCAATTTTCGATCTGGTGTATCATCGCAAGGGATTTGAGTAGGTGAAGCAGAGGAACTCAGAGGAAGAAGGAATATTAGTTCTGCAATAATCTCGGAAGCGGATTCTGCAGAGTGGGCTACGAAACTAGCAAGTCCTGACATTTGAGCGTGTTTAGCTGCTCCACCAAGAGTTTCGTGATCAATTGGAACACCAGTAAATTCTTGGACCATTCTTGGACCATTTACATAAGAATAGGAATTTTTTACCATAATTACGAAATCGGCTAACCCAAGTAGAAGCGCTGGACCCGCTAAGGCAGTTTGCTGTACACAAAATATGGTTGGGATAATGCCGGAACAAGCCGAAATTTGAGATGCTGCAGATCCCCATCCATGTAGAGCTTCAACACCTGACTCTGGGGGAGCCCCTGAGGAGTTGAGATAACAAACAAGAGGGATTCTTTGCTCGAGAGCAGTTTTGGCTGCAGCTGCGAGTTTGAGGCCGTCGTTACCAGTTAAGGCAGAAGGTTCATCTCCGGTGCCTAAAGTGACTTCAACGTAACTTTTATTTTCAAAATGAGTGATGAGCACTTTCGTATTATTTGAAACTAGAGCTTGAACCTCTACATGTGTGGTGTTCTCCGGTTGCACACATTAATCTTAGTGGTTTAAAAGCACGAATAGGTATTCCCTAGTTTGCCAAGTAAATTCCATTCTGGTCGGATCCATGATCCTGAATCATATTTCTGAGAACATCTCTCACAACTCGTGTGGTTGCAGATAGGGGGACGCGTTTGTTCGTTGCGAGCCCAACTACTCTCCGAGTGAAACCTTCGAGGGGAATACGTTTCCATTTCCCTGACCCTTGGGCGGCTGTTGCCGGCAGTACTGCCGCGCCGAAACCATCCGTCGCCAGAGAAGCTAGAAGCCTCATGCCGTCGACTTCTGCTTTGGGGGTTAGTTTGACCCCGTGTTTTGCTAAATCTCTATCAAGGCTATCTCTGAAAGGCACGCCAGTTGGGTTAAGTAATAACGGAAATTCTGCAAGAATCGACGGAGTGAGCGAATCATATATAGCTAGAGGATGCCCATGGGGAGCAACTAGAACAGGCTCTTCTTCGAAGAGCGGTTCCAATTCAACATCTGGGTGAGAAATTGGAAGGTTTACAATCGCTCCATCTACGCGCCCTTGAACTACCAAAGGCATCAGATTGCTTGTGACAGCGTCAGTTATTTGTATCCTTACTCGAGGGTACTTTTCAATCATTGACTCTAGAAGAATTGGAGTAACCCATCTCCCAGTGGTTCCAATCACTCCGAGCCGAACTATTCCAGACACTTCAGAGTGAAGCGCTTCTACATCAAGAGCTATTGACTCAAGTTCAGTTTGAACTCTGCGCGCCCGTTGAACGACCAACTGGCCCTCTTCAGTTAGGACACCTGTTCGCCGATCAATCAGTGAGACCGCTAGTTCTTTTTCAAGTCGTGCTATGTGTGTTGAGATATTTGACTGAACCGTATGGAGAGATTGTGCTGCAGCACTGAAACTCCCATTATCAACTACCGCCACTAAGGCATTAAGTTGGCGTATATCCATACAGAAGTATATCTAGTTTCTTGATGAATGTAGAGCTAACTATCGCCCATTTAGATGGTTTTGATTCGCTATTCTAGTTTTTAAGTAGTTTGAGCTCTGATGACGTTTAAAGCAGAACCAGCTTTAAACCATTCGAGTTGTTCATCGCTGAATGTGTGTGTTGTTTCAAAAGAGAATGAATTTCCAGAGATTTGCGTTACTTCAACAATCACAGGTTGACCTGGAGCAAGGGATGATAAGTTCCGGACAGCTAATCTGTCATCTTCAGTTATCTTGTCGTAGTCAGAAGGATCTTTAAATGTCAAAGGCAGCATCCCTTGTTTCTTCAAATTTGTTTCGTGGATTCTCGCGAAACTTCGTGCTATCGCTACGAGCCCAAGACGAAAACGTGGTTCCATCGCAGCGTGTTCGCGGCTTGAACCTTCTCCCATGTTCTCGTCTCCGATGACAACCCAACTTTGACCGGCTTCATGGTAAGCCTTTGCGATGTCTGGGAACGTTTGAGTTTCTCCCGTTAGTTGATTTTTGCCGTAGCCAACTTCGTATCCAGCGTAAGCATTGACAGCTCCTAGATATAGGTTCCCAGAGATATTCTCTAAATGCCCGCGGTATTTCAACCAAGGACCGGCCATTGATATATGGTCTGTTGTGAATTTCCCTTTGGCTTTTACAAGTACTGGTAATTCTTCGTAATCACCACCATCCCAGGGAGAGAAAGGTGTGAGTAATTGAAGTCGATTAGATGAAGGCGAAACGTTTATTTCTATCTCGCTGCCATCCTTAGGCGGGGGAAGGAACGTGTCATCTCCGGAGTCAAAACCAGATGGAGGTAATTCAAGCCCCTGAGGGGTTGATAGCGAAACAAGTTCGCCATTTTCTGCCTTTAAAGTTCCATTGATTGGATCAAAATCAACCGTTCCTGCTAAGGCCAATGCCATAACAGTTTCTGGCGACGTTACAAATGCAAGAGTAGCCGGGTCTCCATCATTTCTTTTGGGAAAATTCCGGTTGTAAGAAGTGACTATTATGTTTGGAGTACCTGATTCATGTTCAGTTTCTTCCGACCTATCCCACTGACCAATACATGGTCCGCAAGCGTTTGCTAAAACTACGGCACCGAGGGCTTCGAAATCAGCTAGAAGACCATCTCTGGTAATTGTTGCTCTTACTTGTTCAGATCCGGGTGTGATCAAGAGTCGGCATTTAGCCTTGATTCCTAGCGCCGTTGCTTCTCTAGCAATTGAAGCAGCTCTTGTTATATCTTCGTAAGAAGAGTTGGTGCAGCTCCCTATTAATGCTGCACTTATCTCTGTGGGCCAACCATTTGATCTAGCTTCAGCCCCCAAAGCGTTAACCTCTCTAGCTAAATCTGGTGTGTGTGGTCCGTTTATGTGAGGTTGTAGTTTGTCAAGGTTAATTTCAATTACTTGGTCAAAGTATTGTCCTGGGTTTTTAAGGACTTCTGGATCAGCTTTCAGGTGGTGTGCATGAGCAGAAGCTAGTTTGGCTACATCACTACGGTTAGTTGAATGCAAATAGCGTTCAATTGAGGCATCGTAAGGGAAGAGAGATGTTGTCGCTCCAATTTCAGCTCCCATATTGCAAATAGTTGCCTTACCAGTCGCAGATAGGTTTTCTGAGCCCTCACCGAAGTATTCAACTATGGCACCTGTTCCTCCCTTAACCGTGAGTATTTCGGCGACTTTTAAAATCACATCTTTGGGAGCACTCCAACCATTGAGGGAACCTGTTAGGTGAACTCCGATCAGTTTCGGCCATCTAACGTTCCAAGGGAAACCAGTCATCACATCAACAGCATCAGCTCCACCAACACCGATAGCTATCATCCCAAGCCCGCCACCATTCGGGGTATGGCTGTCTGTACCAATTATCATTCCTCCAGGGAATGCATACTGCTCAAGAACTACTTGGTGGATGATTCCGCTTCCGGGTTTCCAGAATCCAGCCCCATATTTAGCGCAGACTGTTTCAAGGAAACCGTATACCTCTTCGTTATCGCGAGAAGCAGTCATAAGATCGTGTTTTCCATCAACTTTTGCCTGAATTAAGTGATCAGCATGTGTCGTTGTTGGAACGGCTACTTTGTCGAGGCCAGCGGTCATGAATTGAAGCCATGCCATTTGCGCTGTCGCATCTTGCATAGCGACTCGGTCAGGTCGGAGGTCAACATATGAAACACCCCGTTCTAGGTCTTGTTCGTTGTTGTCTAGATGGTTAATGAGTATTTTCTCAGCGTAGGTAAGTGGCCGACTTAGTTTTTTGCGGCCATGATCTAGTCTTTCTTGAAGTGTCCCGTATACCCCTTCAATCAGATCTATGGGTGTGTTCGTGTAAACGGTCATAATCTCCTAAATATAATCAAGGATAACAGTGTCATTCTATCTGTTAACTGCTTGATTCTGGTGAAGGAAAAATCAGATTCTCGGCCATTTGTTTTTGTTAGGGTTTGACTTAGATCCTTTACTTTCTAAGTTCCATGATCGTCGCCATGGGCTAGCCTCAGGCCCATGTAATTTGGGGGTTGTTCCAGAATAGTGTCTCTTGGTTGCGGTCCACCAGTCTTGGTGTGTCTCATCTGCAAGTGCGGCTACTGAATCTTCTATGCGAGTTGAGAAGGATCTTGAAGTCTCTTTTTCCTGAGGCCAAATTGGAGTTCCAAAAGTGACCGTAGTGTCTGAACGTTTCGGCCAGAATTTACCTTTCCTGAGGATAGAACCAGTTCCACTTATGTGTACCGGAACGATAGGAACCTGGCATTTAAGTGATAGATACGCTGCACCACCGCGGAACGCTTGTCCCCATCCGTCAGGAGATCTTCCGCCTTCTGGGAAAACCATGAATGACCAACCCTTATTAATCAAAGAAGCTATATGATCTGAAGATTTACGGCTTGCCTTTGAGCGTTCAACTGGGACAGCTCCGATGAAGAGGGCGGACAAAGCTCCACTAATTTTCGAAGAGAAGAAATAATCTGCAGCTGCGCCGACAATCAATCGTTTCCGCCAGCGCATCGGAATTGACGTCAGTAGTAAAGGAGTATCGGCGTGGCTATGGTGGTTCGCAACAAAAATCGCAGCTTGTCTTTTGCCCAAGGATTCTAAACGGTCATACCCAGTCCTATTTGGATTAGCTAAAAAATTCATCACGGGCCGAGCAATTAATTCAGTTGTTGCTGTTCGGATAATTCGACTTGGAACAGTTCTGGACCATTTCGTTGGGTAATCTTCACCCAATTTTGAATCAGATTCTAAAGGCTCAATTCCCTTGGGTGTAGTTGGTGCGCGGTAAGGAAATTGAGAAGAACGTATTACTTTAAGGTTCCGAAACCTATTGGGTGAATTACCTATGGCCCGATAGATTTGTCTTGTCTTTCGTTTAATTTCCCTTGAAGTTAGCTTTTTCACCATGGTATTTAAGTCACATCTGCCATCAGTATTGGCGGACTGTGATAGTGGGTAATTGATGGACTGAATCCAACAGTATCTGAAGCAATTTCTAAAGCGTCTTGGATTGTGCTGGCTGGCCTGAAACCCATTCTTCTAACGGCCTCAGGTTGCCCCCCTACGATAATTACCTGAGAAAGGTGTTCTAAGGCATGGGAACACCAATACCACATGTAAAAGGGGTGAACGCCATGATATGCGTATGAGGTTCTGTAGAGGTGCCTGTACCATTCATCTTCGGCAAAGGCTTTTTCATATTTTTGGCTCATTTCAACCGCATCAGTTGTTTCGCTTAGAACACGGTCAAAAAAATCAATATAGCTTGGATGATGAACGGGGTGGAACTCCCACGGCGTGGGATGAGTCATAATAACTACTCCACCTTTTTTAACTAAGGGTTTCCCTTTGTACATATTAAAGAAATACCCAAGTCCCAAACACGCAACAAGTATCGGGTTCATAACAGAATTTACGTTATAAGGGCAAATGTAAGGCAAGCCCATTGTTAAGACGTCCGTTTGCCCGTCTACTTTAACTAAATGTTGCTTGTAGACATTCTCAGTTGTTTGCTTGTGGACAGCTTCTACTTCTCCAGCTTGAACTGATGTGATTTCATATGGTGATTCCCAGCCCATAAATGCCTTTCGGCGAGCTTGGGTAGACATCCGCTTAATTCCGCCTTGCATGCCGAGAAATAATGCCCGATCTTTAAGTGTCCATTCCCACTCTCTTTTCTGGAGCATAGCTAACGGGCCATCGTAACCAAAAGTGTTGTTGTTAACAGTTGTTTCTATCTGGAATACTTTTATGCCGGAATCTTTCAAAACCTTTCCCTGGCGCCAGTTAGATTTATGAAGTTCAGAGTTTTCCTGATCCATGAAACTTTTAGACTTAACCATGGTTTGCGGATTGTGATGGTGACGAAGAGCCGTATACCCTGATAAGCCTGTCGCAGTGCTTTTCCAACCACCATCCATTGACACTAAATTTATATTCACGTAAACAATAAGATCGCTCTCGGCAGCACGTTTATTTATCTGTACTTCTTCACCGTGGGGAGTTGTTCCTATAGAAACCATTCCTTCAGGATCTTCTGCATCGTGGTTATAAATAGCACCTGAAGGAGAGAAAGCATCGTAAACGCGGTCGCCAACAGCATGTCGAAGTTCGGCCTCAGTCATTCTTCGGTGTAACGCTAGTGCGGCAATTAGGTGCACGTCGTCTACACCAGCTGCTGCGGCAGTATCAAGGACTGCTTCTATTACTCGCTGCCGAATATCTGGTTTTCTCATAGGGGGCAAAGGTAGAGAAATGTCATCAAATGCAATAGTTAATTTCATCCCAGAGAATAGGAGGGCTGAAAGAGGAGGTGAGTCTCCAAGGGGATTCTCAAGCGCATCTCGGATAGCTTGATTCGGGTTCACCATCCCTGGTAGAGGTTCCGCTGGATAAATAATTCGAGACCGACCTGGGGGAAGTTTCTCTAATTTAAAATTTTCTCCGTGATGAAATAGAGTTGGAGGTGTAGTGCGGTCTACTTCTAAAACCAATCCGGGTCTTGGGTGCTTCCTGCGATTATTAGCCATTTAAGATTCCTTACTTGTGCCGAGAGGTAGAATTTTTTTTGGTGATCCAGAAATCGGTTGAAAGTTCTCAACGAGCCACCCTCTTCTTCTCGCTAAAGTCGCGAGTTTGGTTTCAGGATTTACGGCTACGGGAAACCCGACTGCTTCTAACATCGGTAAATCACTTGTTGAGTCTGCGTATGCGACCGATTCAGAAAGATCTATCTCATGGTTTTCTGCATATTCCCTTAGAACTGCGGCTCGTGTTTCACCAATGGGAGGCACTTGGCTCATCTTTCCAGAATAATTCTCTCCTTCATGACTTAGAGATGGTGCGAGGATTTCATCAAATAATGGTTTTAGTGGCTGCACTACGAAATCTAAGGCCCCTGTGATCAAGAGGGTTCTGTGCCCTAGGGTTCTATGTTCTCGAACTCGACGAATCGCTGACGGAAATGATTTGTTAAGAATGAATTCATTGAACATGTCTAAAGAGTCTTCATCTATTTGGGCGATAGGCGCTCCTTCATATTTTCTATAGAAATTCCTCAAGAAATCTGTTCTATCGCGTCGGTCCATAGCTAACATATTCGGAGCTTCAAGTAGAGTTTTTGCAATGACGCGTGCCCTCTCTGATGGTGAAAGTCTTTTAGTAGCGAGATAACCCCAAGAGGCAACGACATTTGAAGCAATAAGAGTATTCTCAAGATCGAAAACAGCTAATTGTCGTTTAGGATCGAGCACTTGCTTCCTAAGTCGAGAGTACCGTGAGTCTACGCTGGTTGAGGTAGGGGAAGTTTTTACTCTTCCTTGAGTGACAACGGTCGGGAGATGGATGTCATATACGTATTTCTCCCAATTGATGATTCGTGGATCGAAAGGGAAAGCTTGCCGGTCGGTGTCCGTTATTTTTTCCCAGAGGGATAAAAGATTAGTTACGTCGTAGATAGCTTCGCATTCAACATATTTACCGTATAAAGTTATGTACTCCATCGCTTTGTCTAGTTCATTTCTTCGTTCTTCAAGGTCAGCGACAATCATTGCACTGGTTCCTCTGATTGGAAGTTTGTGAAGAGTCCTTTCCGTTATTTTAAGTAGACGCTTAGCGCGTGTCAGTTGCGTAACTACACGGCCTCGACCTGGGAATTCCCACTTTGAAGGTGTGATGGGCTGATTCTTTTCGTCAAGGATGGGGAATTTGCCGAAATAATCGTGTACATAATCAGCTAATATGCCTATGCGAATGGGGTTACAAGCTCCAGACGCAACTTGAAAAATTTGTGTTTCTTTTGGTGGAGTTTGGGAAGCTGCTGCGACTATTGCCGATGCGACTAAGTCAACTGGGATGATGTCAATTATTCCTTCAGGTATGCCCGGAAACTCTTTAAGGGTTCCGCGACCGAAATTTAAGATAATGGGTTCTGCCATCCTAAAGCCTCTAATCCAACCAGGTGTAGGGGCTTGCCAAGACGACTCAATGATTGAAGGGCGTACGATTGAAAGTGGGATGTTTCCTCTAATTTCTTGAACAGCCTGTTCGGCCATAGCCTTAGTGAAAGCATATGCATCTGGAAATCCCAAAGAAGTTGCTCGTTCTCTTCCAGCTTCAACCATTTTTTCTTTGACCCAACGTTCACGTATTTGTTCAGTTTTGCTGGCTATTACCGAAATACCTGGAGCTCCAAGTTCTTCTTTCGCTTCTGTTCGAAACTTTTCCAGATTCTCACTCCTTCGGCTGTCATCCTCCGTGTATGCCCGAGTTCGTCTTGCTGCTTCAGTTTCTTCACGCCAATTTAGTGGAACATAGAACGGACTTTGCGAAAGTGGTTTCTCGGGAGCTTTCCCTTTCCGGTTTCCGGCAACATAGCATGTGCTCACCATTACAACGTGCGGCGATGCATTGAGTTCTTTTAATGTTTCAACTAGTCGCACTGGACCCATTAGATTTACTTCTGCTGCTCGGTCTAAAGGTTCATCAAAACTAACTGCTGCAGCACTATGAATTATTACATCACAATTTGAGATTTCTTTGATTCCGTCTTCATCTAAGTCAAGATTTGGTTTAGAAATATCTGCTGATATCGCTTCTATTTGACTCTTGACCATGGCTTCGAAAGTAGATTCCCCCAAGTTATCTTTCAGTGTCTTGAAAGCGTCATTGCGGAAGATGTCTCTTTCAAGACGTTTCTGAGCGGATCGTCTACCGGCGGGGCGGATGAGAAGCCGTAATTGAACGTCTTTAACCTCGCGAAGTAGTAATTCAACTAGTGCAGTCCCCAAGAAACCAGTGGCGCCGGTAATAGCTATTTTTTTACCCTCTAGTGATTCTTTTATCACACTCTATTTCTACCACTTGGTAGAGAATGGTACAATCTTTATGTGAAGACTTCTGAGCGTGTCTTGTCAGCAGCTACTACAGCTTTCGGCGAATTCGGTTATGACTCTACGAGCTTGGATGATTTAGCGAAAGAACTGGGGATTCGAAAACAGTCAATTCTGTATCATTTCCCTTCGAAAGAGCAACTTCTAGCTAGCTCAGTTGACAAGGCCATTGACGAATTAATTTTGGTTTTGGATGAAGCGATTCGAACTAGTCGGACTGGTTGGGATCGTGTTGAATCAATAGTTAAAAGTGTTTTCCGGTTAGCGATTCGCCGACCTGAATTATTGGGACTTTTAAGAGAAGTGACGCGCTTAGGTCCACCAGTGTTGACTCGCGCAGTTGATGGAATCAATCCTTTGTTGAATGGAGCCACCGATTGGTTGCGTGAAGAAATGGAAGCTGGCCGCATAAGACATTCTGATCCTGAACTTCTTGTACTCTCAATCTATTCAACCGTTATGGGCGCAGCCACGGAAGTAAAACTATTTGAAGCTATAGGTGAGAAACAGACTCTTCGAGGGGCTGCTTTGAGGAGGAAAGAATTGCTCCGCTTCTTGAAGAGCGCTTTATCTCCAGATGGGTTTTGAAAAGCAGAGGTGAGCGATTAACTAGCTGTGCTGATCAACACTTCCACCAATTCTTCGTAACTCAATCCGGAGTTAGCCCAGAGTTTTGGGTACATGGAAATTGGCGTAAAACCGGGCATTGTGTTTATCTCATTCACCAACCACTTGTTTGCGCGTTCGTCAAAGAAAAAATCAACTCTTGCCAGACTCCTGCAACGGAGTAGAGCGAAAACTTCGAGGGCTAACTCTTGAGCGTTTAAGATTTGAGATTGCGTTAGTTGTGCAGGGATTTTTAAGATTGCACCATCTTCGTATTTATCGTTGTAGTCATAGAATTCGGCTCCAGGAATTATTTCCCCAGGCAAGGAAACTTTTGGCTCATCGTTACCAAGAATTGAAATTTCAATTTCTCTCCCAGAAATAGCCTCTTCGATAACGATCCATTCATCGTATTTTGCTGCTTCTTGAAGAGCTGAGTGAAGCTTTGACCTTTCCGTAACTTTGGTAATGCCAATGGATGATCCCATGTTTGATGGCTTTACGAAAAGAGGGATTTCGAGTTCCACATCAATAGCTGATCTTGCAACTTTCTCTATCTGACTCGCGTGAATCCCAATCCATTTTGTTTGTTGAATACCCGCATTTTTGAGAATTTCTTTGGTTTTGAGTTTGTCCATGCATAAGGCGGAAGAAAGAACCTTGCTTCCAACATAAGGTACGTGCATGAGCTCTAAGAAACCTTGTATGGTTCCATCTTCACCGTTCGGTCCATGAAGAACAGGAAAGACTATAGGGGATGTTTCCTTTAACCGGTTAAAGAAGGTTATGGGATTTACCGAAGTCCCTACTGCATCTAGTGCCTGCGGCAGGTTTTCTTGGTCATCACAACTCACTTCGTTGAATACATGAACCCAAGTTCCATCGAGAGTTATTCCTAGGACATGAACTTCGTATTTTTCGGTATCAACGACTTTAAGAATATGGGCAGCGGAAGAACAGGAGACAGAGTGTTCAGGTGATTGCCCACCGAAAATGATTACAAGTGGTTTCCTAATATTAATCGGATCGTTGGTGGTCGTATTATTCACTTTTCTAGAATACCTTAATCTTCTAGTAAGAAGGATGCGATCTGTGGCCAGGCGGTGGGGTCCTGAAGCCATGAACAAGTGACCCCCTCAAATATTTTAGTAACTGAATTAGGAATCAGATCATGTAATTTCTGAAGATTTTGTTCTGGGGCTACAAGATCGTGGTAGCCACCAACTATCAATGTTGAGTGATTCAAGTCGGGTAGAAGGTGAATCACATCATGAGTTGATCTAGCCTCTAGCTGATTCAGTAAGCCAGGAGTTAAGTTGTTTGGGAAGATCCTTTTGCCTGCGGTGATTAGTTCCTCAACTGCGGTAATAATTGGAAGATTGGTTTCTCTCTTTTCGTACCGAGAGTCAAGTAGTTGCAACCAGAGTGAAGCTTGTTTTGCAACCGATTGTTGAAGAACAATACGAAGGTCAAAAGAGGAATATTCTGGGCCACCTGGAGATGTGCAAGCGAGAACCAGTTTGTTAACCATGTTGGGATATTTAAGAGTTAGATGTTGGGCAACCATACCGCCAAATGAAATCCCGATTACGTTCGTTTTCTTAATGTCTAAGGCAGAAAGAAGTGCAGCTGCATCGTTTCCGTAATCATCCATTGAATAGGGGGGTGCAGGTACCTCTGTACGTCCTAGCCCACGTTGATCGTAACGTAACACAGTAAAATTTTCGTCAATATCAGGTATCCGCGCCCGAGGCGTACGGAGGTCAGCGCCTGTTCCACTTATAATGAGCAGCGGATACCCGTTACCGGAAATTTCGTAACAGATATTGATTCCGTTGGTTTGAATGTAAGGCATCCTCAAAAGGATACTTCAAGCTTCAATAGTTTCGTTTACACAAATGCCGATGCAAAGACTAGTGAAACAATCGTCATCACTTTTAACAGAATGTTCATTGCAGGCCCTGAAGTATCTTTGAAAGGGTCACCCACTGTGTCTCCAACGACAGCTGCTTTATGTGGGTCCGAGCCTTTACCACCGTGATGTCCGGCTTCAATATACTTTTTGGCATTATCCCAAGCACCACCGGCATTTGCCATAAAGATTGCAAGAGCGAAACCAGTTACTAAAGCTCCGGCTAGTAGGCCACCTAACGCATCAATATCAATGAACCCTACAGCCAAAGGAACAACTACAGCTAAAGATCCTGGTATGACCATTTCTTTCAACGAAGCTTCTGTTGAGATAGCAACGCACCGGGCGGAGTCTGGGACGACACCTTCACGTCCTTCTCTAAGGCCGGGAATTTCACGGAATTGCCTGCGGACTTCTTCAATCATTGCAGTTGCCGCTCTTCCAACGGCATCAATGGTTAAAGCAGCAAACAGGAAGGGCAGACCCGCTCCGAGGAAAAGGCCGATAAAGACATCGACTTCGCCGACATTAAGTTCTAACGTGCCTCCGGCTTGACCTACTGCTAATTCGAAACTCTTAAATAAAGCAAGCGCTGTTAGGGCTGCTGATCCAACAGCGAAGCCTTTTGCAATTGCAGCGGTGGTGTTTCCAAGGGAATCAAGTGCATCGGTGACTTCTCGAACTGAAGGGTCAAGTTCAGCCATTTCAGCGATTCCGCCAGCATTATCAGCTATAGGTCCGTAAGCATCTACTGAAACAACTGCTCCGGTAGTTGCAAGCATCCCAATGGCAGCAACAGCGATCCCGTAAATACCATTATTTAAAGTTTCTTCGCCTCCCCAGTAAGCAATTCCAATACCTGCAAGGACAAGACCCACAGAAGTTGCTACTGAAATCATCCCAGCACTGATACCGCTCAGAATAGTAGTAGCTGGCCCCGTTTCAGCTTGAGCTGCTATTTTCTTGACAGGAGCGAAATGGTCAGATGTATAGTATTCGGCTGTCTTGCCTAAAGCCCAACCAACAATCAAACCCCCAATAACCGATATAGCGAGTCCGATTGGATTCCCATCCGCTGAATCAAAAAGCCAATATGAAACGGCAAGAGTTCCTAGGACAGTTAACCCCATGGCAACGTTTGTGCCACGGTGTAAAGCATGGCTTAAAGCTTTTGAGTCTGTTGAGTCTCCACCCTTTACAAGAAAAGACCCGAGAATCGAGGCGATCATACCGATAAAAGCAATAGCCATTGGGAACATGAGCTGCTCAATGACTCCTGTTGAGGTAGCTCCGGAAGCTTTCAACCCGCCATCTATAGCGAAAGCTGTTAGGGCAACTGGTGCGATTATTGAACCCGCATAGGATTCGAACAGGTCAGCTCCCATCCCTGCGACATCGCCAACATTGTCACCAACATTGTCAGCGATAGTTGCTGGGTTCCTAGGATCATCTTCAGGTATGCCAGCTTCAACTTTTCCTACAAGGTCAGCGCCAACATCAGCTGCTTTGGTATAGATTCCTCCACCAACTCGAGAGAACAGGGCTATTGAAGAGGCACCAAGACCATACGCAGTAACAATTTCAAAAGCTTGGTCAACTTCGAGCCAAATTACAAAGAGAAGGTAAACAAACATAAGACCCAGGAGTGCTAGACCCGCCACCGAAAAGCCCATAACGGCACCACCACGATAAGCAACTGGTAGCGCTTTAGCTGGACCTTCTTTAGCAGCTTCTGTAGTTCTGGCATTAGCCATAGTCGCTACAGTCATTCCTATATAACCGGCAGTAGCAGACAAGGCTGCACCGATTAGATACGCAACTGATGCTAATGGTGTTATCACAATTGCCAAGAGGATAACCATGGCTGCCACAAAGAAAGAAACCCATGTATATTCTTGTTTTAAGAAAGCTTTAGCACCGTTTTGGATCTCATTCATGAGGAAGATCATTCGATCATTTCCAGCTGGTGCCGCTTTTACGGTTGTGAAAAAATAAGAAGCTAGCGCTAATGCTGCCAAGGCGCTTGCTAAAGCAAGATAGGGGATCGATTCCAAGGTTACTCCTCTTAGATAGCTGTGCAGGTTAGTTATCTCCAGCACTCATGTTCAATCCGGAAGTCTATATGTTGATTACGCCAGTTGGATAACCATTTTGATGATTTCTGAATAATTGCAAAAAACTACGTTTTTTTCTTAGGTATCTATGATTTATACACAAAGAACTGTTACCAATTAGAGGTGTACATAGTTGTCGTAGGGGCAGGCGAAGTTGGTAATTACATCACTCGACTGCTGACGGATCCCAAACATCAAACCCAAAAGATGGAAGTGGCTATCGTTGATGCTAATCCTGAACGGATAGCAAAACTTGGTGACGAATTAGATGCAGCAATGATAGAAGGTAGCGGTAGTCACCCAGAGACGTTGCAGTTGGCAGGAATTGATCAAGCAGATCTTTTGGTAGCGGTTTCATCGAGTGACGAAGTAAATCTGATTTCAGGACTATACGCAAGAAATCGCGGAGTCAAAAAAACCATTGTTCGAATAGAAGCTGAAGAAATAAAGAAACAGTCTGATAACGAGGACTGGTTTTTAGGAGTGTTGGGTCCTGACTTGATTTTTGACCCTGATGAAGACACAGCAAAAGAGATAGCGGACCTTTTGGTCTCTTGGGGAGCTGATGAAATAGCAACTTTGTGCGAAGGCGAAGTTATTATTATCGGAGCAACATTAAATTCAGACGCTGAATTTTGTGGGAAGACACTTTCGGAAATTGGTGAATTGAACGAACCGATTTGGAGTTTCCTAGTTGCAGCTTTAAGAAGGAATGGGGAAACAATAATTCCCCGTTCTGAAGAAACATTGGCAGCAGGAGATCATCTCTGGCTAGTGATAAAAGCTGCGGAGAAGAGCAATGTTTTGGAGGCGTTAGGATTCAAGAGAAAGAAACAAAAGCGTATTCTATTATTAGGAGGAGGTAGAACGGCTGAATTTTTAGCGAAAGAACTTGTACGACTGAAATTCCGAGAAGTGACTTTGATAGAACAGAATGAAGATAGAGCTGAAGAGCTCGCCACCAGACTTGATGGGGTGGATGTTGTGCTAGGTGACATAACAGACGCACAGTTCCTGAGCGCCGAAATAGACGCAGGAAAATATGATGCAGCAGTTGCCCTAACCGGAAAGGACGAAGCCAACGTACTTGCATGCATGTACGCGAAGTCACTAGGAACTAGGAGAACTATAGCGATCCTCCATAGATTAAAACTTCTAGATGTTTTGGGTTCCGCTGGAGTTGACTCAGCGGTTTCACCAGTTACTGCTAGTGCAAACCGTGTGCTTCGTTTCGTTCACGAAGTAGAAGATGTAGCTACTTTCCTGGGGACAGATCAGAATTTCGAAGTCGTTGAATTACGTGTTGAGGAAGAGAGCAAAGCAACGACGTTGCCAATTAAAGAATTAAAGCTCCCGCGCAACGTATTGATAGGGGCTGTAGTAAGTAGCGGTGAACCAATGATCGCAAGAGGTGAAAGCCAATTAAAGGCAGAAGATTTGGTTCTCATTATCGCTCCTCCCGAGCAAATAGACCCTATACGAAAAGAATTCTTTCTCAATTCGAATACCTCGGTAGGGTAGCGAAGCACGGTCAAGTAATGCTGACTAGATTTAACAGTGAATCAATTAAGACGAGTTGTTTTGCTGTAGGTATTTCGTTTGGACTTATTGGTTTCATTACGTTAATTTCTGCAGTCGGGAATTTCCCTGACTCTTCAAATTCCCGTACTCAATTGAGCCTTATATTGAGCGGGCTTCTCACCTCTTTAATTAGCGCAGGCCTGCTTAAATTGGCTGGAAAACAAGAAATTACGAGAGCGTCAAAAATTTTCTCTCTGGCTGTGACTAGCATTTTGAGCTTCATAGCATTGAGTTCAATCGTGTACTTACTGACAGGATTCGTTGAAACGTTAGATGCTGCTATTTGGGAATCGGCAGCAGGGATAACAACTACTGCAATTTCTAATATCGAGATTGAAAAGTTGCCATCTTCAATGCATATTTATCGCTCAGTAAGTCAGTGGGTAGGTGGGTTAGGTGTTCTCTGCCTAGTTTTCGTAGCAATGCCGTTGACTGTGCGTAAAGAGGATGGAAGAGATTTAACTTCGGAAGGATATGCTTCCCAGATATTTAGTAGGGATCCTAAAAAAAAGGTCAAAGAATTCTCTATTGTGTACATGGGCTTAACAGTAATTATCTTTGTTGCGTACATTTCGGCAGGTATGGGCACATTTGATTCAATATGTCATTCACTCACTACAGCATCTACAGGGGGATTCAGTACTAAATCGGCGTCAATTGGCTCTTACGGTTCAGGGTCGATCGAATGGGTAGCAACTTTCGGCATGATTTTTGGGGGTCTGAATCTTGGACTTTTCTGGTGGGCCTGGAAGAAAAAATTCAGCAAAATTAAAGAGAATACCGAGTTGCGCGCATATTTCTTCATTCTCTTAATTTCAATACTCGCGTTTGGGTTGATGTTGGATAGAGATTTCTTTGATCTTGAAACGATAAGGACTGCAGCATTTATAACTGCGTCACTTTTAAGCACGACAGGGTTTACAACTGTTAGTTGGGAATTCTCTTCAGCGATGACCACCATTGCTCTTCTTGTTATGGCTACAGGAGCAATGACTGGTTCTACCGGAGGGGGATATCGAGTTCATCGCGTCATCATGTTGTTCTGGTACTTGAGACGAGAATCAACGATAATGCATAAACCAAGTGCGATAAGAGTGATGAAGCTCAGTGGGAACAAAGTCCTTGATAGATCTTTGGAGAAGTTGCATGGTTACACGGCGATCTTCATTCTACTCGTCGCTGTTGGAGCCTTTTTACTTTCCTTATCGTCGCAGCATTTAACCCTTCAAGAATCAATTAGTTTCTCCCTATCAGCGATGGTTACAAACGGGCCAGGCCTACTTGAATCTACTGGAGTGGGTATTGACCATAATGTAGTTTCGCACTTGACTCTTTCTGCTCTTATGGTCCTTGGACGATTATCAATTTTACCAGTAGCTTATGTGGTTCTTTTCGCTTCCACAGCCCTTAAAGGTGTATTCCTAAGAACAACAGAAGAGGTCGAGTAATGCGATTATCTAGGGCGATCTTTACTGAAGGAGTGTATGAATCAGCCACATTGAATGTTATCGGCGTCGCATTGCTTTTCCTAAGCCCCGGACTTCTGGTTTGTACGCTAGTTGAATGGGGATCGGGATCATCGCATCAAGAGATGGCGCTTTTGGGGACCACGTGTTTAACACTTGTTATCGGGATGTCACTAAGAACTATCACTTCAATAGCTGACGACTCTATGGAAAAGCCGAAAGCCGTTTTTTCTGTTGTTGCGTGGAGTTGGGTTTCATGTGCCCTAGTTGGCGTCATGCCTTACTTGTTAGGAGATGTTTTCGCATGGTCCCATTTCGGGAACGCCTTATTTGAATCGATTTCTGGGTTTTCTTGCACTGGTTCAACCGTGCTAGAAGACATTGAGTCAAATGGGCGGGGAATTCTCCTTTGGCGTCAAATGACGCAATGGTATGGCGGGATGGGAATGATTGTTTTGGGGGTAACGGTTCTCCCGAATCTGGGCGTCGGTGGTTTGAAATTAATGGCTGCAGAAGCGCCAGGTCATAAATCCGACAAACTTAAAGCTAAGTCAATAGATACAGCAAAGTCACTTTGGGTAATTTATTTCGGTATAACAGCAGTGATAACGTTCGCTCTGTGGATATTGCCCAATATTAGTTTTTACGATGCAATAGCACACGGGTTTTCAACAGTAGCAACTGGCGGATTTTCTACATATAACGCTTCAATTGGCCACTTCAACTCCTATCTGGCTGAGTTAGTCATCGTTGTCGGCATGTTTATTTGTGCTATGAATTTCAACCTTCAATTTATTTTTCTAAGAGGTCAAGGTGAGAATAAGGCAAATAGAGGGAAAATTAAGGTTTTTACAGATTCATCGGAATGGAAGTTATACGTCAAGATAACGTTACTCACTGTTTTTGGTGTTTTTCTTCTCAATTGGCTACTTGACTCGGCGCCAGTCGGAATTGCTTTTCGCGATTCGTTATTTAATGTTGTTGCACTTGCAAGCAGTACCGGATTTGGGAATGTGCGACCGAATGGTATAGGCGACTTTGTACTTTGGGGAACAGCAACTCAACTCGTTTTACTGTTTCTTATGGCGGTAGGCGGGACAGTTGGTTCTACATCAGGTGGAATGAAGGTGCTCCGCATGCAAATCGGACTTAAAGCTTTGCGTAGAGAGTTGAAAAAACTCCAACACGGAAAACTCGTTTTCCCGATTAAATTGGGCAAGACACCAGTTGAAGACAGTATCGTTGCATCCGCTTTGGGCTTTATATCGTTATTTATATCGTTCGTGATTGGAGGGACGTTAGTAGCAACAGTATGCGGCGGTGATGACTTCGTATCTTCTTTGAGTGGAGCCATCTCAGCAATGAGCAATATGGGTCCTGCTCTTGGAGATGCGGGTCCTACATCTAATTTCTTAGAGTTCTCGCGGACAGGTCGAGCTGCGCTTGCCGTCTTGATGGTTGTAGGGCGACTTGAGATATACGCGGTGATCCTTATGTTTATCGCACCGGCAGATCGTTTAAAGATTAGAAAACAAACCTGACTTAAGGTACAACTTCATAAATAAGGTGAGCAACTCCGCATCTTCTACGCCACAAAGTTCACGGCTAGAATGCATAGATAATTGTGCGATTCCAATGTCTATAGTTTCTATGCCTAAAAGCGCAGATGTCACCGGTCCTATTGTCGATCCGCAGTTCATGTCGCTACGGTTTGAAAATAGTTGGTAGGGCAATCCATTAGAGTCGCATAGAGTTTGGACAAAAGCTTGACCAGTGGCAGTAGTGGCGTATCTTTCATTATTGTTGCGTTTTATGACGATTCCGCCATTAAGAGATATTTGATGCTCAATGTCGTGTTTTTCAGGATAATTCGGGTGCGTTGCATGAGCTCCATCAGCCGATAAAAGCGTGGATTTCGATAGGGCCCGGTATTTATCTGAGGTCTTGTGCTGACTGGTTAGACGCTCAACCACAGAAGGGAGAAAATTGCTTGCTGCTCCTGTTGCAGAGGTACTTCCTACTTCTTCGTGGTTAAATAGACAAACCATAGGAATTCTGTTCTGGACCTTTTGCTCAGTTAAATCCTTAATTGCTGTTATGGCAGAATGGCAAGAAACGAGATTATCTATTCTTCCGGAAGAGAGCCACTGATTCTCAGCGCCGATTCTTGTTGCTGATTGGACATCATGGAGCATTAAATCCCATGATTTGAGGCTTGTTGCTGGCTCAGAAATTTGAGACGCTAAAAAGTCTTTGAAAGTTTCCATAACCGATCCGAGATCATTCCAAATGGGACGAAGGTGATTTTGCGGATTAAGGATCAGTCCTTCGTCATTAACTGTCCGGTCAAGGTGAATTGCGAGTTGCGGTATGCGACAAATAGGGTCATTTATTTGTACAAGAGTTTCAATAAGGCTGTCATTCTTAGAGATGATCAACCTTCCTGAAATTCCAAGGTCTCGATCTAACCAAGTGTTTAACAAAGGGCTTCCATATGTTTCTAAGCCGAATTGTTTTAAGCCGAACTTTTCACCCGTCAGAACAGGTTTTAGTCTGAGGTTAGGGCTATCAGTGTGGGCTGCCACAATGGCAAACCCATTGCCCAGAGATGTGGCATCAGATACTATCCAACTGATCATGCTCCCATCTCTTATGACATAGAAAGCTCCTGCAGATAAATCCCAATCATGATCTTCATAGATTCGATTGAATCCTGCTGTGTCTAGTATTTCGCTTGCTTCCTTAACAGCATGATATGGCGATGTAGAATTATCCATGAATTCCATAAGTTGAAGCGTATGGGACTGAGGATTTTCCATTCTTCTATCATGCCCGTACGTTGCATTTAGTGCTAGTTGAAGACGGTCAACTAGTTAAAATCTTACTAGTGTTGGTAAACTTCAACACGGCTGGGTCAACGTCGCCTCACGCTGTCCTACCGCACAGCAATCAAGGAAACGCATGAGTCAGTTCCACTTTCAAGACTTACCTTCTGAACAGGGGTTATATCACCCTGCTTTAGAACACGATTCGTGTGGGGTAAATTTTTTGGCTGATTTGCGGGGTAGACAGAGTCACGACATAGTTTCAAAGGCGATAGCGGCTCTTTGCCAATTGCAACATAGAGGGGCATTAGGAGCGGAGAAAAACACAGGTGACGGCGCTGGGATACTGATTCAGATTCCAGATAAATTCCTTCGAGATTCAGTTAATTTTGAGCTTCCACTAGTTGGTAGCTATGCAACTGGAATAGCGTTCATGCCTCAAGATGAAACAAATTTTAAAACTGCAAAAGATCAAATTGCAGAAAAAGCGGCTGCTTTAGGGATGCTCGTACTTGGGTGGAGGAATGTCCCCATTGACAGTTCATCTCTTGGTAAAGGAGCGCTTGGGACAATGCCAAAGTTTGTTCAAATTTTCTTGAGCGCAACAGGTGAAACGGGGGAGTTGCTTTCTGGTATTGCCTTAGACCGTAAAGCCTACATTCTTAGGAAAAGGTGTGAAAACGAAATACAATTTGACCAGATAGATGTCGCTACACAAGGAATGGGCGGCATGTCAAGAAAACATCGAGGCGTTTATTTCCCCAGTTTGTCATGCCGTACATTCGTCTACAAAGGAATGTTGACGACTCCTCAGTTGAGTGAGTTCTACCTTGATTTAGCGGATGAAAGGGTCGAAAGTGCTCTGGCCCTAGTCCACTCAAGGTTCTCTACCAATACTTTCCCATCGTGGCCACTAGCACACCCTTACCGGTATGTCGCACACAATGGTGAAATCAATACCGTCCAAGGTAACAGAAATTGGATGAGAGCAAGAGAAGCACTTATGCAATCAGATCATTTCGGAGATCAACTTGAGAATATTTTCCCTATCTGTACACCTGGTGCATCAGATACAGCGGCTTTTGATGAATGTCTTGAACTGCTGGTTCTCGCTGGTTATTCCCTTCCAGAAGCGGTTCTAATGATGATTCCTGAACCTTGGGAGAATCATCAGACCATGGGAGAAGAGCTCAAGAACTTCTACAAGTACCACTCGGCCCGAATGGAACCATGGGATGGGCCAGCCTCTATAATTTTCACCGACGGGTCAGTTGTTGGTGCAGTTCTTGATCGAAATGGTCTCCGACCATCACGTTACTGGGTTACAGATGATGATTTGGTAATTATGGCTTCAGAGGTGGGAGTCGTAGATATAGATAGCAATAAAATTGTCGAAAAGGGTAGATTGCAACCAGGCAAAATGTTTTTTATTGATACTGTCGCTGGAAGAATTGTCCGAGATGAAGAGATAAAAAATGATTTAGCATCGTCAAGGCCGTACTCCAAATGGATAGGAGAGAACGAACTTGAATTGGAAAAACTTGCAGATCGCCAAGTGCCTCGACTAGAAGATAGCAGTTTGTTAACAAGACAAAAGTTATTCGGCTACACGAAAGAAGAAATAAAACTGTTATTAGCTCCCATGTACCGAGTCGGTAAAGAGGCTATCGGTTCAATGGGTACAGATACGCCAATAGCTGTACTCTCTAATAGGCCACGCCTTGTCTACGACTATTTTCAACAACTATTTGCTCAAGTAACGAACCCACCTTTAGATGCTATGCGCGAAGAAATAGTAACTTCTACATGTGGATGGCTAGGACCTGAGCAGAACTTATTGGAAACGAAAGCTGAAGCTTGCCGACGTATTTACATAGAACACCCTGTCATATTGAACCGAGAGCTTCTTCGGATACTTGACATTGACGGCGAAATAAGTGGGCAAGTAGGTGAAGAGCATTTCAGGTCTCAGGTCATTCCATGCGTCTATCCAGTGGATGAAGGAGGTAGCGGTCTTAGAGCCGCTATTCAAAATATTCGGGCTCTCGCAACGAGAGCTATTAAGGATGGGCGGAACTTGATTGTGCTTTCTGATAGAGGAACAAGCGCTAGTCATGCACCGATCCCTGCGCTTCTAGCAACAGCAGCAGTACACCACCATTTAGTAAGAGAAAAGACCAGATCGCAAGTGAGTTTGATCATAGAAACCGGAGAAATGCGAGAAGTTCACCACCTTTGTTTGTTGCTTGGTTACGGAGCTAACGCTGTCAATCCATATCTGGCATTTGAAACAATAACGGATCTTGTAGTGCGACAAGAACTAGAAGAAGACCAGAAGTTAACAGTTGAGGAAGCGCACGCGAATTATGTGAATGCATGCGACAAAGGCGTATTAAAGGTTATGTCAAAGATGGGTATCTCCACAGTTCGGAGTTACATTGGGTCTCAAATATTTGAATCTATAGGCCTAGGTCAACCATTAATAATTGATGCGTTTCCCGGAACCATGAGTCGGCTGGGTGGAATCGGATATTCTCAACTAGCAGAAGAGACGAGGTTAAGACACCAAATAGCATTCCCGAAAATTTCCACTCATAGGGCTCACCGTGAACTTATAGCTGGCGGGGAGTATCAATGGCGAAGGGAAGGAGAATTCCATCTTTTTAACCCAGAAACAGTTTTTAAACTTCAACATGCAACACGCGAAAAACGGTACGACCTTTTCACGGAATATACCAATAGCGTAAATTCTCAAAGTAGGGAACTTGCAACGCTGCGCGGGCTATTTAAGTTCAGATTTGATTTACGAGACCCAATTCCTGTAGAAGAGGTTGAACCAATCTCAGAAATAATGAAAACTTTCTCAACCGGAGCAATGTCCTATGGTTCCATCTCTGAAGAAGCTCATGAAACGCTGGCAATTGCGATGAATAGGATAGGAGCTAAATCTAATACAGGTGAAGGGGGAGAGAACCCGAATCGATTTTTGCCTGACAGCAATGGCGACCTAAGACGCTCTGCCATAAAACAAACAGCATCTGGCAGGTTTGGGGTCACAAGCGAATATTTAGTTAACGCAGATGATATCCAAATCAAAATGGCTCAAGGAGCTAAGCCAGGTGAAGGCGGTCAATTGCCTGGACGAAAAGTATGGCCTTGGATAGCTGAAGTACGCCATTCTACTCCAGGAGTTGATCTAATCTCACCTCCGCCACATCACGACATATATTCAATTGAAGATCTAGCGCAACTCATCCACGACCTTAAGAACGCCAACCCAGAAGCAAGAATTCACGTCAAACTAGTCTCTGAGTTGGGAGTTGGAACAGTTGCGGCGGGTGTCGCAAAAGCTCACGCAGATGTTGTACTTATATCCGGGCATGATGGGGGGACTGGGGCCTCACCACTTACTTCTATTAAGCACGCTGGCACACCCTGGGAGCTTGGATTAGCGGAGACACAACAAACTCTACTTCTAAATAATCTAAGAGATCGGATAGTGGTTCAATGTGATGGGCAGCTTAAAACCGGCAGAGATGTAGTGATTGCAGCACTATTAGGTGCAGAAGAGTTTGGTTTCGCTACTGCTCCACTGGTTGTAATGGGATGTGTGATGATGCGAGTCTGTCATCTAGATACCTGCCCGGTGGGGATTGCAACACAAAACCCAGAATTAAGAGAGAACTTTTCTGGAAAAGCTGAATTCGTCGTCAATTTCATGGAATTTATTGCCGAGGAGGTACGGGAACTACTAGCGGCCCTCGGGTTTCGATCACTCCGAGAAGCAATAGGGCAAGCGGCTTCTCTTGATGTGACTGACAGTATTGACCATTGGAAAGCAGAGGGGTTGGATCTTTCTCCCATCCTTTATCAACCTCCTTTAGCCTCTGAGGCCGTTCGCTACTGTAAGGAGAAACAAGATCATGGCCTTGAAGAAGCATTAGACCAAACGCTTATCCAACTTGCAGAAGGCGCTTTGAGACACGGCGACAGAATTAAATTGGAATTACCGATAAGAAATGTCAATCGGTCCGTAGGCACAATGCTTGGATATCACCTTACGAAACGATGGGGAGGTGAGGGACTGCCGGACGACACAATTCAAGTTAACTTTGTTGGATCAGCAGGAAATAGTTTCGCCGCTTTTATGCCTTCTGGAATAACTCTGCGTTTAGAAGGAGACGCCAACGATTATGTTGGTAAAGGCTTGAGTGGAGGTCGCGTGGTCTTGATACCACCTAGTAACTCCATCTTTAAGGCAGAAGAAAATGTGATTGCCGGGAACGTGCTTTTGTATGGCGCTACCTCGGGTGAAATGTTCATTCGCGGACTAGTAGGTGAAAGATTTGCCGTTAGGAACTCTGGTGCATTAGCAGTTGTTGAAGGTATCGGAGATCACGGTTGTGAGTATATGACTGGCGGCAGGATAGTCGTATTGGGAGCAACAGGCAGAAATTTCGCCGCTGGAATGTCCGGTGGGGTTGCATTTATTTACGACGAAGATGAGACTTTCTCACAAAGAGTAAATACAGAGCTAGTTGATCTCGAAGCCCTTGAAAGTGAAGACATTAGTTGGCTACGCGAGACCATAGCTAAACACCAGTTAGAGACTGACTCTTCAATAGCGAAACAAATGCTTGATAAATGGCCTTCTATGAAGACGAAATTTGTCAAAGTAATGCCACGTCATTACAAACGTGTTCTCGATGCAATCGCTGAAGCAGAAGCTGCTGGAACAGACCCAACCGAAGCAGTTATGTCAGTAGCAAAGGGGAATTAGATGGCCGACCCTAAGGGATTTATGAATTCAGCTCGAGAAATGCCGCGAAGAAGACCTGTGCCAGTTCGTTTAAGGGATTGGTCAGAAGTCTATGAATCTTTCCCACCTGACCAGTTGCAAATTCAAGCTTCTAGATGCATGGACTGTGGGATTCCTTTTTGCAACAATGGCTGTCCTCTTGGCAACCTGATTCCAGACTGGAATGATTTGGTGTACAGAAACAATTGGAAAGATGCTATAGACGCTCTCCATGCAACGAATAATTTCCCAGAATTCACTGGGCGACTTTGTCCGGCTCCATGTGAGGCGGCATGTGTACTAGGTATTCATGAAGATCCTGTCACAATCAAACAAGTAGAATTACAAATAGTTGAGCGCGCTTGGGATGAAGGTTGGATAAAGCCAGTGATACCTCAGGTTTCAACTGGAAAGAAAGTAGCAGTTGTCGGTTCCGGTCCAGCTGGTTTAGCTGCAGCCCAGCAATTAACGCGATCAGGGCATGCAGTAACTGTGTATGAACGAAATGCTCGTATAGGAGGACTTCTCCGTTACGGAATTCCTGAATTTAAGATGGAAAAAAGATTTATTGATCGACGACTAAATCAAATGGAAGCCGAAGGAACAGTCTTCAAGCCTGCCGTTGCAGTTGGTGAAGATATTACTTATCAGGATCTAGAAGAGAGTTATGACGCTATTGTCATCGCTATAGGGTCAACAAATTGGCGAGATCTTCCGATTCCAGGTAGAGATTTAGAAGGAATTTACCAAGCAATGGAATTTCTAGTACCAGCAAATAAAGTTCAAGAAGGCGATTTGGAGGATCATCCATTTTCTGCTCACGGTAAAAATGTAATTATCATAGGGGGCGGGGATACAGGAGCGGACTGTCTTGGGACTGCTTTGCGACATGGAGCAGCATCAGTTAAACAATTTGAAATCATGCCAAGACCTCCAGAAGCTAGAGATATTTCGACCCCTTGGCCGACATGGCCGTTAATGATGAGAACATCATCAGCTCATGAAGAAGGCGGTGACAGACTGTTTTCTATAAATACCAAAGAATTTCTAGGTGACCAAGGGCGTGTATCCGGCTTGGAGACAGTCTCTGTTAAACAAGAAATTAAAAACGGGCAGATGGAGTTTGTCGAAGTCCCTGGCACAACTGAAATTCATGACGCTGAGCTTGTATGTCTAGCGATGGGATTTATTGGACCCGAAGCGAACGCCTTGGTTAGAGAGTTGAATGTTGAAATTAACCAAAGAGGGAACATAGAGCGGGATCTGAATTGGATGTCTACTAAACAAGGGGTTTTTGTAGCAGGAGATGCGGGCAGAGGTCAAAGTCTGATTGTCTGGGCGATAGCTGAAGGTCGTTCATGCGCTGCATCGGTTGATAGTTGGTTACAAGGTGGATCTCAACTTCCAGACCCGATAACACCTGACTTACAGCAATTGCGATAATTGGTCACCACTGGGGTTCAGCATCTAAGAATTTCAAAGTTTCATCAATGAATGAAAAATCTTTCGGCGTAGCAAAATGGTCAACTCCGCGTAGTTCTACGTGAAGTGCATTAGGTAGGGCGTTAAGTAATTTCGTAGGTGGGCCCGCAAAATCCTTATCTCCGAGAGCTACAAGAACGGGACAATCTATTTTGCTGAGCATCTCAGTGTTTAACTCTAATAGCGGTGATCTAATCAGATTTTGAACGATCTCTCTATTGATATCTGTAGCATCAGCTAATTGAGAAAAATATTGTGATTCTGGGTCGTCGAATTTAGTGTCTCCTGAAATAGCTTCTGCGATCCGCTTACCACGAACTTCATCCCTTGAGAACAAATTTTCACCGACTCCAGCTACAACTAATTTGCGGAATTTCGTTGGGTCCTGTGAAGCTATCGTAAGAAGAAAACGCGCACCGAGAGAGAAGCCGACAGCATCAATGGGTCCATCGGGGAATTTGCTCTTAATATAAGTGAGTGATTTCTCGAACGTGGCGTCTATTGCATTATCATATGCTTTGCCGTGACCTGGGATATCAATCACGATCAGAGATCGGTTGGCTTCAGTGACCAGATCAAGCCATCCGTTATCACCCCAGGTGCGTTGGCCCGAGGTAGCTAGCCCATGCAAGAAAACGATTGGGGGTAGCCTAGTCATTTCATTTCCTTACTGATTCGTTTAATGTCCGTATCGTCTTCAGTTTAAAAACACATTAGCCCCGATTGGTTTCTGCCTAAACAGGAACCCCTCGGGGCTGTGCAGTTTAACGCTTCCAAAGTCATCCCCTGAAGGACTCCTAAGGTTTGGTTCCGCTCCTCTTACGATTTGCTTTTCAATTCCCACCATTCCCCTAAGGTCATGGTTTGATTTGATTTCACTTTCCTCCTTGCGGATTCTTGTGAGAACCCATCTGGCCCTAAAGCCTGATGTCGGTCTGATTTGGTTTCTGCCCTAAGGCTTCTTCCTTCTCAGTTGATCTTATCTTTCGACTTGATCCCGTTAAACCTGTTCCGATGGCCGTTCACACTTTCCTTTAGCCGAACTTTCCCGGATATCGATGCTGCCACCGCTCCCGTTGAGCTTTGCTAATCTCTAGTGCGCCGTTGTCATCGGCGTAGAGTTACTTTTACATGTTCTGGCAAGTTCGTCAAGTTGTTTTATGAAATCCTCAACTTTTCCACAATAAAAACGTAGAATTCCACAAAAAACTTGCTCTAATCACAACTTATCCACACGAAAAAAAACTTCTGAATTGTTCCTGTATTGGTTAAGAGGCGAAAAGCATGTCTGGGTTTTCAAATGATTTGAACTCTAACGCATTGCCAGAAGGATCTTTCAGGAACATAGACCATTGTTCTCCTGAGGTTCCCTTGAATCGTAATTTTGGAGGTATTTCGAATTTCCAACCTTCTCTTGAAATCCTATCTGCTAGTTGTTTCCACTCAACTACTGAAAGGACAACTCCAAAATGAGGGACAGGAACTTTGTCCCCGTCGACAAAATTATTGGAGAAGTTTTGATTACAACTTTCATTATCAATATGGGCCACTATTTGGTGTCCGAACAAATTAAAGTCTACCCAGGAGTCGGAAGACCGACCTTCCGTAGCTCCTAATACGGATTTGTAGAAAGAACGAGTGGAAGTAAGGTCATTCACCGGAAATGCCAAGTGAAATGGACGCATGCTCTTCATTTCCAAATTCCTCGTTGCTGATAAATTTCTTTTAGAGTTTCGGGTTTATCAGTCATTATTCCGTCAACTCCGTAGTCAAGTAGTTGAGAAATATTTTCTGGGTCATTTATAGTCCAGGCGTGGATGACTTTGCCTAGGCGATGTACCCGTTGTACGAATTTTGGAGTAATGAGTGGAATGCCTTTGATTTTCATTGGAACCTGAACGCAATCACCTACAGGTAATCGGTGCTTCCCTATAAACCGCCCTAGTTGTATTTTCGATATTCCTGTAGGTCCCATACCAGTGCACAAATCCTCACCCAAGCTTTGGGATATGTGATGAATTCTAGAATCTGAAAATGAAGCGACACACACTCGATGGATGGATTTTGTCTCCTTTATTACCTTAATAAGAGGTTCAACAGCGGCGTCGTGTTTAGGGTCAATATTAAATTTTGCTTGAGGGAATTCTTCAAGCAGTTCGACTAGTAATGGAATCCTTTCCTTACCTCCGATTTTTGCCTTTGAAACTTCCGAATAGGTTAGATCGGCGATTGCTCCGGTTCCATCAGTCACCCGATCCAAGATATGGTCATGGAATGCTATTAGTGATCCATCTTTGGTTGCGTGTACGTCTGTTTCTAAATATTTGAAACCCATTGAAATAGCAGTCTTGAACGCACTCATTGAATTTTCAGGAGCTTCTAAGGCTCCGCCGCGATGGGCGAACGCTAGGGGATAATCCGACTTGAGAAACTCTTTTTTAAGCATTTGCGATTATTTCGCGTGCGTGTAAAAAAAGTATGCAAAGGCTAATGAAATTGATCATGAATATATGGTACTGAAAGTTTAAATTTTTGATGGATCGCCACGCTTTTGGCACCTATTCTGTAGCGTTGAACTATGCAAAGACGGACAAAAATCATAGCGACTATCGGGCCCGCTAGCGAATCTGAACCAGCACTACGGAAACTCGTTGATGCCGGAATGGACGTGGCCCGATTAGGCTTAGCCCATGGGACTTTGGAAGAAGCTCTAGACCGTTATCACCGTATTCGCCAGGTAGCATCCGACATGTCTAAGAGAGTAGGGATTCTGGTTGACCTACCAGGTCCTAAGATACGTGCTGCTTCTTTTCCAGATGATGGATCTGAATTAATCAAAGGTGATGAAATCAAGATAGTCCCTGGTTCAATCGGTTCAAGTGGAAAAATAGTCGAAGTGGAATATGAGAACGTTTTGGAAGATCTTCTGCCCGGAGATGTCCTCCCTTTTGGAGATGGTCAAGTAGTGGTTCGAGTGGAAAATCTTTCAGGAAATGGAGTAACAGCGATAATAACTAGCGGCGGCAGATTGCATGGACGTCCCGGTATTCGTATTCCATCTGAGAGACTTAGTCTCCCTACTCCGACTGACGAAGATTTGCGCAAGCTAGATGCATTCGTTGACGTCGGAGTGGACATGGTTGCAGTCAGCTATGTTCGCTCAGCACACGATGTGCGTCGCGTCGGAACTGAACCACACCCACGGGGCCCACTTGTAGTAGCGAAAATTGAAACTAAATCAGCTGTTGAAAACCTTGAAGGAATTATTGAAGCCTCAGCAGCAATTATGGTTGCTCGAGGAGATTTGGGAACTGAATTTGACCTAGCAGATCTGCCACACTTGCAAAAGAAAATCATTGCAGAATGTATTGCTGGCGGGTTGCCAGTGATTACAGCGACACAGATGCTTGATTCAATGATCCAAAACTCCTCACCAACCCGCGCTGAAGCATCTGATGTCGCAAATGCAGTATTTGATGGTACATCTGCCGTGATGCTTTCCGGAGAAACGGCAATCGGCGAGTACGCAGTTGAATCTGTTGAAACAATGGCGAGAATAGCTCAAAGAGCCGATGAAGCTTTCGATTACGGTCGCTGGGCAGAACGTGTTGCGGAACTCAGGAAAGATAGCGAGACTGAAGCATCCAATGGAGGATCGCAAGGTATTACCGATGCTATGACCTTAGCAACATGGCGAGCAGCCAACGAACTTGAATTGGCGGCGCTGCTTTGTATATCCGGTTCAGGTTTCACTGTCCGTTCTATGGCTCGTTTCCGACCTAACGTTCCAATTCTTGGCATGACTATGGATGAGAGAACTGCTCAGCAGTTGACATTAAGTTGGGGTGTAACGCCAATTACTATCACTGGAGAATTGGGCTATGAAACTCGGATTAAGAACGCAATAGAAATGGCCAAATCAGAAGGGCATTTGGAAACCAATGACTTGATTGGGGTTTTGGCAGGTATAACAGGTGACTCTCCGGCAACAGATGTACTTCGCATAATGAGAGTTCCATAAAGAGGTCAAAGTGAACGAGGTAAATCTAAATAGGGGAGGACCACCGGAAATTGTTCTTCCGAATGAAAGCCGACGAGTCCTTGATGCTATAGAAACTGCCATATCGTTACAGAATACAGATGACTCTGTTGATCAATTACTTAACCTCGCTGAGTTAAACCCAGATTCAATAGCAATTTGGACCCAACTAGGGGTTCTGAGTTCGGAAAAAATGCAAGCATACGCGTTCTTTCGACTGGCGTATCACAGGGGCCTAGATGCGCTTCGAAAAAACGGTTGGCGAGGTTCTGGTTTCGTCAGATGGAGCAGCATCTCAAACAGGTATTTTCTGCGAGCTCTTCATGGACTAGAAAAACTTTCCGAGGAGATAGACGATTCTGAGGAAGCTGCGAGATGTCACCTTTTTTTACTCCAACTAGAACCACTTTGGGAATCAGTATCTCCAGATTATGGTTCTGAACTTAATTACATTCCCGCATCTGGAGAATAGCAGTGCAATTCTCAGGTGTAGTCCTCAACGGAGGTAACTCATCTCGGATGGGGACAAACAAGTCGGGGATTGACTTTAAGGAGGGGCGTTTGATTGATGTAGCTTTAAATGCTCTTAAAGGCGCTGGAGCTGCAGAGGTAATTATCGTAGGTGGAGACATAGGCATCGCACATCGTTCACATGGTGCATCATATTGCAAGGACCTTTATCCTGGCGAAGGACCTCTTGGAGGAATAATAACTGCGCTGACTTACTCGAAATTTGAAATTGTCATAACACTCGCGTGTGACCACATGTATTTAACGGCTGAAATAATCGGAGAATGTCTTTCACAGTTGGAGAACTATGAGATTTCTTGCCCAGTAATCGGTGATACCAAGCAGGTTTTATGTTCAGTTTGGCGGAAATCAGCACTCAATCAACTTCAAGATAGTTACAGCTCAGGAAACCGTTCAGTCATGCACGCAATAGAACGGATGAGATGCAGGTCATTTAAAATCTCTAATCCAGATTTGCTGCGAACAGCAAATACCCCAGATGAATTGTCCGAATGACTATGGTTGTAGAATCATTCCATTAGATAGGTAGTGAAACCTTGGGAAATATACAAGAAATAGATATCAATGAATTGGCAGAATTGGAACTAGATAATATATGTCTAATTGATGTCCGAGAAGAGTACGAATTTGTAGAAATGAGAGTTCCTGGAGCGCGATTGCTCCCACTAGCCGAAGTTCAAGACAATCTTGAAGCCTTTCCGTTGGGGACTCCTGTATATCTAATTTGTGCAAGCGGGAATCGCTCTGGAATCGCTGGGGAGTTTCTAGCTGAACATAAGATTGAGGTAATCAATATAGCGGGAGGAACAAAAGGATGGGTGGCTTCAGGTCGAGAGTATCTATGCGGAGACGGTGACTTACCAATGTTTGTTGGTTCGGGATGAATCCCAAAGAAATAGAACCGAGGACTATTGATAACCAAAATGATTTAAATGCAGTCGTCAACGAACTCCAAAAGGTGGAAAGCTATGCCATCGATACAGAGTTCCATCGAGAGAAAACCTATTATCCACGTCTTGCTCTAGTTCAGATTCGTTGGGGTTCCAACATTGTCCTAATTGATCCGTTGAAAGTGGATCTTCAGGTGCTATCAACTGTATTCAAATCGGGATCACTTGCAATCTTTCATGCCGGTTCCCAAGATCTTGAAGTTCTGTTGAGAGCTGTGGGTGAACTCCCAGTGAAAATCTTTGATACTCAAATAGCAGCCGGATTTATAGGAATGAGAACTCCTTCGCTTGCTGCACTTCATGAAACTCTGATAGGTGTTAAGTTGACAAAAGGAGATCGACTAACTGATTGGTTTCAACGGCCTCTTACAGACAATCAAAGAGAATACGCCGCATCTGATGTTAGATATTTATTGGAAATCCATCAGAAGCTAGTAGGAGAACTTCAGACCCGGCATCGCTTAGATTGGGCGCAATCGGAATTTCAAATTTTTTTGGATAAACGTCAGAAGATAGTTGAACCTATTGACGCTTGGGTGCGCATCAAGGAAGCGAAACATCTTAACAAGAAGGCAAGAGGAGTAGCTCAAGCATTGGCTGAATGGCGTGAAATCACAGCGAAGCGTAATGACATACCTCCAAGATTTGTCTTATCTGATTTAGCTTTAGTAGGTGTGGCGCAACGAATGCCCAATGATGTCAGCGACCTCGTTAACATTCGGGGACTTGATGCGAAACAATATACGGGGCGCAAGTCTGACAACATACTTGAGATAGTAAAAGACGGGCTAACTAGAGATGTAAAGAAGCCTGCATCCAAATCACCAAATAGCCTCAACGCTGAGCTGAGACCGGCTATAACTCTATTATCGGCATGGTTATCTCAATACGCAAGCGATAATGATCTAGATCCAGCCCTATTGGGAACAAGGTCTGATATAGAAGAGTTACTTCGCGGTGATAGTAATCCTCGTTTGGGTGAGGGGTGGAGGCATAAAGAAGTTGGGGAACCTATTAGCAATCTTTTGAATGGTAAAGCTGCACTTGCATTTTCCAATGGTCGACTTCTTCTAGAGAAACGGATAACTTAAACTGCGATTGATATTGCACAATTTAAGTTGGGTTTGGTCTAGACTGATTAAGTTCATCCGCAGGGTAGAAGTGACCTTTTTGGAGGTAGCGATGAAAAAAGGGCGACACCGAAGATACGAAGAAGCTCGAGCATTAAAGCAACAGAACGACCAATTGGATGATTTGTTCTCAGAGAATGAACTTCCATGCGACGAATGTGATGCTCTCCCCGGACAAGATCATAAAGAATGGTGCATGGCACAAACCACAACTGAACTGTAGATTAGAGAACTTATTCTGCTTGAACAGGAATGGGGGTTCGTTGTTTTGAGGTTGCAGGATCCACTATCTCATATAGCGTTGAGCGCTGTATTAATTCACGCCCCAAGGAATCACATAATTTCTTGAATTCATCCTCAGTTATCATTTGCCCATGTTTTGCACCAGCGGCGCGTGATATGTTTTCGCCATTCAGAGTTCCACCGACATCGTTAACACCTGCTTGGAGCATCTGGGACATTCCATTAATTCCGATTTTAACCCATGACGCTTGAATATTTCCGATATGTCCGTGGTACGTGATCCTTGCCACAGCATGCAAAAGTAAATTTTCCCGGAATGTCGGCCCTCTTCTCGCTCGCTTTTTGAGATATATCGGAGATGCCATATGGACAAATGGGAGACCCACAAACTCTGTAAACCCCCCAGTTTCTTTTTGTAAGGAGCGCGTAGCAATGAGGTGCTTTGCCCAATGAATGGGGTTCTCAACGCTACCGAACATCATTGTAACATTTGACTTTAAGCCAACTCCGTGAGCTACTCTGTGAGCTTCGAGCCACTCTTCAGTACTGATCTTGTCGGGGCATAATATCTCCCGTATTTCGTCATCTAGGATCTCCGCTGCTGTACCAGGAAGGGATTTTAGTCCAGCCTCTTGTGCTCGTTTGAGGTAAGACTCCAAAGGCTCGTTTAATCTTTTGGCCCCTTCAGTGATTTCTAGGGCCGTAAAACCATGAATATGGAGATCTGGTAACTCATCGTGGATTGCTTGGCACATGTCTATATAGTAATTTCCGTCAAAATCAGGATGGATTCCTCCTTGTAAGCAAACTTCAGTAGCTCCATTGCAATACGCCTCCGAAGCCTTTGCAATAATTTCTTCCAAACTATGTAGATAGGGTTTCCCTCTTAGGTTTAAAGAAAGTGGCCCTTTCGAGAATCCACAAAACTGGCATTTGAAGGTGCAAACGTTCGTATAATTTATGTTGCAATTAGAAACATAAGTTACTTTGTTTCCATTAACTTCAGACCGCAAGGAGTCTGCCAGTTTAGCCACTGCTCTGACTTCACTTCCTCGAGCTCGCAACAAAGAAAGAATTTGCGGTAATTCAACTTCCTGACCCGACAAGACACCATTCGTGATCTCTTCTATCTCTGATGACGATTTTGCATGACCGGCTAGAAGATTTAGAGGGGTGACAATTGACCCTGAATACCACTGTGTCGAGTCTTCACCGACTTGGGCTACTTCTGCGCCGTCCTCAACGTTTGTTTTGAACTCTATTCTTTCAGGAAATATGGCACCAGGATCGTCGCGACCTAACCACTCACTATCCGATCGGTCAAGTACAGCGAACTGAAGATCTTCATGTACCCATTTCTTTGAATTCGTCGCATATTCTGGGTAAATGGTTAGACGGGGAGCGAGGAAGTGTCCATAATTTTCTGTGACAGCAGAGATGCGATCAAGAGCTGGCCAAGGTCTTTCTGGGTTCACATGATCTGAAGTTACTGGAGATACACCACCCCAATCGTCAATTCCTGCTTCTATAAGGAGCCCGAAGTCATCTGAAAGATTAGGTGGAGCTTGAACGTGGATATCTTCTGGCAATATAAGGCGAGCTAGTGCAATAGCTTCGAGGTAACTGTCGGTGGGGCAAGGTTTCCGTCTATGCATTCGAGTTCCATTTTTTGGTAGAAAATTTTGTACTATCACTTCTTGGATATGGCCGTGTCTTTCATGGGAGGCAGCGATCGCTTCAATCGTTTCGATTCTGTCAGATCGTGACTCACCGATACCGACAAGCAAACCAGTTGTGAATGGGATACTCAATTTCCCGGCTGCTTCAAGAGTTTCTAATCTACGCCATGGTTCTTTATCTGGTGAGCCTTGATGGCATTCCAGGTTGCCGTTCATTGTTTCCAGCATCATCCCTTGGGATGGAGAAACTTCTCTTAACATAGTTAGTTCTTCTATTGAGATAGCTCCAGCGTTTGCGTGCGGCAGTAAACCGGTTTCTTCTATAACTAATTTCGCCATTGCGTGCAAGTAGTGAATCGTGCTTTTGAACCCATTGTCTGTTAGCCAAGAGTGCGCCGCTGGGTATCGTAGTTCTGGTTTTTCTCCAAGAGTGAATAACGCTTCATGACATCCAGCCTTCGCACCTTTATATGCAATAGCTATGACTTCCTCTGGAGAGAGGAACGGCGCCGTAACTCTTGCTGGAGGTTGGGCGAATGTACAGTAACCACATTTATCTCTGCATAAGTGAGTTAAGGGAATGAATACCTTTGGAGAATATGTAATTCGTTTCCCAAACGTTTGGTCTCTTTTCTTGCCTGCATCATGAAGTAAGGAGGTTAACGATTGCGAAATTAACTGAGTCATGCAGGCTTCTTCAGATTCGTGGTTCCACCAGGTCTACTAGAAATTTGATCTGGTGAAACATGGGCTTTGCATTGAGGGCAATGGGTGATCTGCTGTAAAGCAGTATCACAAACAGAATGAGTCAAAATCGTTGGCGGTTTACCCTCGGCATACCAGCGGTCACCCCAATGCATAAGAGCTATGAGTGAAGGCGAAAGATCAATTCCCTTCTCAGTTAAATAGTATTCATGTCGTACAGGGTTCGTTTGATATGGCTGCTGATGTACCACGCCAGCGATATTAAGTTTATTTAACCGATCACTGAGGATATTTTTTGCGATTCCCAGATCTTTACGAAGTTGCTCAAATCTTCGTACACCACGGAAAAGATCTCGAAGGATGAGCATCGACCACCGGTCTCCAATGACTGACAGAGTTGAATCAATCGAGCAGTCGGTTTGATCTTGTTTCACCTGATAAGAATAGCAGCTCGGTTTCAAATTGCAACCGACTAGTGTCTTAGCAATTGAGCTTTCTGTCTAAGGGTCTCCAAAAGATTCTCAAATGAATTTTCAAAAGCGGCTACACCTTCAATTTCAAGTTGTGCGGCTACATCCTGGAGATCAATCCCCAATGCTTCAACGCTCTCAAGCACTTCAGTTGCTTGTCCAAATGATGTGTCAATAGTTCGCTCTAAAGTTCCATGGTCAAGGAAAGCTGCGAGAGTTCCATCTGGAAGCGTATTCACAGTCTTGGGACCTATCAATTGGTCAACATATAACGTGTCCGGGTAAGCAGCGTTTTTGGTGGATGTAGAAGCCCATAATGGTCTTTGTAAATTTGCCCCCCGAGTTTCAAGAGTTTTCCATCGATCTGTTGATATTTGTTCCAAAAATAATTTGTAAGCTAATTGACCTTGCGCCACAGCTGTTTTGCCTTTAAGTCCAATAGCCTCACTAGTTCCAATTTCGTCTAAACGCGAATCAACTTCGGTTTCAGTCCGCGAGATGAAAAAAGATGCAACCGAAGAAATATCTGACAAATCTCCTTCTCGCTTTTCTAGACCAGACATGTACGCCTCAATTACTTCTTCATATCGCTCTATAGAGAAAAGTAGCGTTACGTTAATTGATCGGCCTTCACTTACCATTTCCTGAATGGCAGGAATTCCTTCTTTCGTTCCCGGTATTTTTATATAGAGATTTTTGCTATCCAACTGATCATCTAAGTATCTCGCAGCATTCATTGTCGCTGCAGTATCACGAGCAAGGCGAGGGTCCACTTCAACTGATACGTAACCATCGATTCCATTGCTGGAGTCATGAATAGGTTTGAGTAGTTGTAGGGCCTCGGAGATGTCAGTTTGGACTAATTGCCAATACGCCTCTTCAATAGTTCTACCATCGTTTATTAACGACAAAAATTGTTCATCGTATGCTACGGAATCCGATATAGCTTTTTCGAATATCGATGGATTGGAAGTTAATCCTCGAACTCCTTTATCAATCCATCCTTGCAATTCACCGGAGTGAATCCAATCTCGTTTTAAGTTATCTAACCACGGACTCTGTCCAAACTGCTCAAAGAGTTTGATTAGTAATGTCATTGGGTAATTGCATCCTGAATAGCTTGGAGATTGATCCCAAGTTTGTGCATCACTTCATTTCCTGGAGCAGATGCTCCAAAACGGTCAATTCCAACATGTGCATCAGCGAAGTGCGACCACCCTAAAGTGATTCCAGCTTCAACGGAGACCGATGGAATAGTGCGATCAAGGTAAAGTTCCGAAGAAGTAGCCAACTCCCAACTTGGCATGGAAATAACTCGAACTGGGTGTTTGTCTGCATACTCAAGACAAAGTGAGACCTCAGAACCTGTTGCGATCAAAGTCGCTTCGGGGGCATCGTGCTCGCGGATGGTGTATTGCCCGTTCTGTGCCTTCTCGACATTGGTTTCATCCATAATTGGAAGACTCTGACGCGAAAGGATCAATGCTGTTGGTCCATCATGGTTCAACGCTGTCATCCATGCTGCAACTGTTTCTTTCGCGTCGGCAGGACGGATCACGGTTAACCCAGGTATCGCTCTCAAGGCCATAATTTGTTCTATCGGTTGATGAGTGGGCCCATCTTCTCCCACCCCTACAGAGTCATGTGTAAATGAATAAATCACTTTAGCTTGTGTGAGAGCCGCTAGACGTATCGCTGGTCGCATGTAATCGCTAAACACCAAAAAAGTACCTCCAACAGGCACGATTCCTCCATGTAGTGCTATCCCGTTCATGATTGCCCCCATCGCGTGTTCGCGGACTCCGAAAAATAGTTGTTGACCGGAAGGATTTTGAGCAGACAAGGGCAGATTTTCTTTGAGGGCGGTTCCTGTGTTCCCAGTTAAATCAGCTCCTCCAGCGATGACAGCAAGGTCGGAAGCTATTGCATTTAAGCACACCCCGCTTGCGACCCGAGTAGCGACTGCTTCGCCAATTTGAGACTCATATTCTTTTTTCACGGTGTCAAGATCCCAATTCCCTAATTCACTTTCCGGATTCCACATAGTGGATACTGCTTCTTCGTTATATCTGCTACCTGCTTTACAGTAGAAGGCGTTGACTTCTTCAGGTATATAGAACGGTTCGGTAGATGGGAACCCCATAACGCTTTTAACATCTGCTATTTCAGAATCTTTGAATGCGTAACCATGGGCACTTGGAGCATCCGTCAAAGTGGGCGAAGGGAATCCGATATGAGTCCGAATAATTATAAGTGAAGGAGCTTCTTCATTCTCCCCAGCGCGTTTGAGTGCCTTCTCGATCTCGTCTAGGTCTTCGCCTGACTCTCCGATATCAATAACATCCCACCCATAGGCTTCAAATCTTTTCGCTGTATCATCCTGTAAAGCAAGTTCGGTCGGTCCATCTATAGTGACATGATTATCGTCGTATACGCAGATTAATCGTCCCAATTTTTGTTGCGCAGCAAGGGAAGCAGCTTCATGGCTTATCCCTTCGGATAGATCTCCGTCCCCGCAAATAGCGTATATTCTATGGTCAATTTTGTCGGAGCCATATTTGTCTCGCATCCAGCGTTCTGAGATTGCCATTCCTACAGCATTAGCGAAACCTTGCCCTAACGGTCCTGTAGTTACTTCAACTCCGGGCGTGTGACCTACCTCAGGGTGTCCTGGTGTAAGGCTATCCCATTGGCGGAAGTTCTTAATGTCATCAAGCGTTAGTGCGGATCCAGTAAGGTGCAACATTGCGTATTGCAAGATAGAAGCGTGTCCTGCACTTAAGATGAATCGGTCTCGGTTAAACCAACCTGGATGTTCAGCGCTATAACGCAAAATCCTTGTAAATAGAACATGGGCTAAAGGAGCTAAAGCCATAGCTGTTCCTTGATGACCGGATTTAGCTTTGTGAGGAGCGTCCATCGCTATACATCGGATTGTATTTACTGCAAGCGTTTCAAGCTCTGGATCAACGTCTATCTGATTCATCTGTCTCCCTGTCAACGTGTATACAATAACGTGGTCGAACTTGGAAAGCCGTGATCTTAAAAAAATCCGCAAACCATTATGCAGATGCTTCAACTGTGTAAGGAATTGTGATGGTATTACCGGTGTCTATTCGGCAGTTGGCATAAACCGTACAGGGTTCATTTAGTTCAAGTTCCGCCCTAATTAAACGATAAGCAAATTGGCTTGGTTGGATTTGTAATGGTTGCACATTCCTAGCAATCTCAACATCATTCAACTGATAAGTAACTTCCAAAACACCGGATCCGGTTCCACCTGCTTCACTGTGTATCAGTACAACAAGATGAGGAGCTATTACTAAAGGAAAGTCATCGGATACCGAAGTGGTGAATTGGACTCCTGTCAGATCAATGCGTGTAAGTGAATTCGATGTTTCCCTCATTGAAATGTCATCAATAAAAAGAGTAGCAAGGATCTGCATCTAAAGCCTCCATTTTGTGGACGGTAGAATACCACTCGGTAGAGAATAACTCATAACTGCACTTGAGTAGCTGTATCAAGTAAAAGCGGTATCGTTAACTAGATGGTTTCCTTGTCTGAATTTGAAAGCAAGAAATTATTGCATGGTTACGGGCTACGCACAACTAAAGAATTCTTGGTGAGTAGCCCCAACGAAGCACTGGAAGTAGCTAAGAAGTTTGGCTATCCGGTTGTAGCGAAATTATGCGGTGAAGGAATTTCTCATAAAACTGAGATCAATGGTGTTCGGTTGAACATACAGAATTCGGATGAGCTCCTTGCAGCAATTCAAGAACTAGAATTATTAGGTGATGGAAACAGTGATTATCTAATCGCAGAGCAAATAAATGGCAGTCGAGAATTTATTGCCGGCTACCACATCGACAAGGATTTTGGCCCAGTTCTAATGTTCGGTTTAGGAGGAATTTTTGCTGAAGTTCTGGCAGATGTGAATTTCCGACTTCTTCCAACCAGCAGAGACGAGATTCTCACAATGGCAAAAGATCTCAGCGGACGTGCCCTATTAGAGGCTTTCCGAGGTGAAGAAGCGGTATCTATCCAGGATCTTGTCGAATCTTTAGAAGCAATAGCGCAATGTGGGCTTGATAACCCGTCAATCATTTCAATTGATGTAAATCCGTTAATCATTTCTAATACCAAACCCATTGCAGTAGACGCTCTGGTAATACAATCATGACTGACAACCACTATTTAACGACTTTGTTCAATCCCAAAGGGGTGGTAGTAGTTGGTGCTTCAACCCACCCCGGAAAATTCGGATTCGTAGCACTACACAATATTTTAAGCGCTGGATTTGATGGCCCGATATTTGCTACGAATCCGGATAAGCCAATAATACTAGGAATCCAAGCTCACGCGGAAATCCTTGATTTACCACAGGGTCAAGTAGATTTTGCAATGATTTGCATTTCCCCGAACAAGATAATTGATATCTTGCCTCAGCTAGCGCAAATAGGTGTAAAGGCAGCTTTTGTAGTTTCAGGCGGATTCAAGGAAACTGGGCCTGAAGGAGAATATTTGGAAAAACAACTAGTAGAAAAAGCTGTTGAATGCGGGATTCAAATCGCTGGACCAAATGGGCAAGGTCTAGTCTCAACGCCTGTGAATCTATGTTCCCAAATAGTTTCGCCTTACCCACCGGAAGGGAAGATTTCTATAGCTAGCCAATCAGGAAATATTCTTTCTGCCCTAATGAACCTCTCGCGCCATTCAAATGTAGGAATAGCGCGAGCTATATCAACTGGGAATCAAGCTCATTTCAGTGTCTCAGATTATTTAGATTATTTTTGTAATGACCCAGAAACAGCCGTAGTCGTTGCTTATGTTGAAGGACTTCCGAATGGAAGACAGTTCTATAATTCGTTAAACGATACAGCATCTAATAAACCAGTAATTGTTTTGCGTGGTGGATCCACGAAAAGTGGTGCAAAGGCAGCAGCGAGTCATACAGGCTCGTTAGCATCTGACCACGCGATCTTTACTGATATGGTAAAGCAGGCAGGCGGTTATTTAGCCACTGACGTAGATGACGCATTCGCGTTAGCAGCCACTTTTGCAACACAACCTCTGCCCAATGGTAAAAACACTGTTGTTATGACAACTGCAGGTGGCTGGGGAGTACTTACAGCGGATGCTGTAGCGAATGCAGAATTAGAACTGCTTCCATTGCCAAAAGACTTGGAATCATCTATCGATACGCTACTGCCTCCTCGTTGGAGCAGAAATAACCCTGTAGACCTTGCCGGAGGGGAAACTAGAGACACAATACCGGACCTGCTATCCATGCTTCTTGAACACAAAGCCGTAGACTCTCTGATTTTCCTTGGTTTGGGGATCCAAGGCAATGTAGCTAGAAGCTACTTTGAAAGTCCACTTGCAACCGATGGTACGAATCGTATGGCTACATTCCATTCAGCTCAAGAGAAACGCTATGCAGAGTCAATCGTTGAAGCAATCAATAATTTCAACAAACCCGTTCTGGTAGCATCGGAACTATCGGTCGCAGATCCTGAGAATCCGGGTCCCAAATCTATTCGCGATAGCGGCCTAATGTGTTACCGGTCTCCGTTAGTTGCTGTTAAATGCCTAGAGCGACTCACTAATTTTGCTGAACGAAGCACCACAAAATTACAATGAATAGTGACTCGAATAGAATAGAAGTAAACTTCAGATGTGTTCCGACTTCTGCAGCGTTTACTTCTCCCATTATTTGTTCTTGCACTCCTAATCACTCTTCTTAACTTTAAAGATAATTTTGGCTACGAGTCAATAAACCAATTAGAAACAAATGATCAAAATACCGACCTTTTGACACCTGTTTTCTCCTTGCGTCGAGCACCGAAACTTCTCACTTCTCCTTTAGCAAATCAAAAATTGACTGATGATATTGAGAATCTCATCGCAGATTTGCCTGAATCAAGTTGCTTGTCTATCGAGTCGCCTATTGAGAATATCTTTGCTCACAAAACCGAAATCCCACTCACTCCAGGAGGGGCGCAAAAGATAATCACAGCCTATGCGGCTCTGCAACAACTGGGTAAAGATTTTCAGTATGAAACCATTGTCGCCGCTGACAGAGAAACTGACGAAGATGGAAACCTACTAAGCAGCGATTTATACGTTTTCGGCAGTGGAGACCCTTTGCTTCGGACGAATTCCTATGCTGAGCTACTTCCAGATAGTTACAGCCAAATACGAACTAACGCAGACGAACTTGCTGACTTGACCGTTGGAGTGAATATTCTGTTCATCCAAGGAGCTGTTGTTGTAAATGAAAGTCGATACGACGAAGAAAGAACTGTGCCTGGCTGGTCAAATGATTTGAAAGAAGCTGCTCACATCGGCTCATTAAGTGCCGCACTCCTAGACGGTGGCTTTGATGGACTTAAGCAAAATTACGCTGAACAGAAGGAAGCTGAGAATCCAGCGCCACTTACACCAAGTGCAAACCCAGCGAAAAGATTCGCTGCGAATTTTGATGACTTGCTTGAAGCCAGAAATGTGATCATCTTACAAGCAGCAAAAGAAACTACAGGAGTGGAATTAGTGGACACTGTTGAACTGCTCTCGATCAAATCGCCAACTATGGATTTGATCATTAAGCAAATGCTTACAAACGACGACACAGTAACCGCAGAAATGGTCCTTAAGGAGATCGGGTACTCGCTAACTGGTCAGGGAACAACGGGCGCTGGCCTTGTTTCTATCCCAGAAATTATTAACGGAGCAGGGCTTGCCGATACTGGAATTCTGTTAATTGATGGCTCTGGATTAAGTAACGAGAACCAAATAAACTGCAACTTGTTAAACTCCATCCTTGAAGATCCCGATACTAAAGATGTTTTTTTGAACGGCCTTCCAATAGCAAGTCAAGAGGGGATTGTTTCAGATCAATTCATTGGCACAGAATTTGAAACAAAGTTACGTGCGCATTATTCGCAAAGTGCTACTTACGCATCTCTTGCCGGTTACTACACGACGCCAAATGGGACTCAACTTATACTTTCACTAATCGTTAATGCTTCACCTGATGACGAAATGTTCCGAGAAGACACAGCGGGATTCGTCGGTAAATTCGCAGAGGCGTTATCAGCGTATTCAGGTGGTCAGCCCCTAGATGAATTAGGACCGCTTGGAATATCCCAACCATGAAATGAATCACTTACCAATGTTTCCTTTGGGAAATGTGATCTTCCCACTTAAAAAATTTGATCTGCGCGTGTTTGAGAATAGATACTTAGAATTAATAACCGACATACAAGATTCCGGCGGCTACTTCGGAAGTTGTTTGATTGAAAGAGGACACGAAGTAGGTGGCGGCGACAAAAGGTTTAGTACGGGCACTTACTGTCAGGTAACTAAATTATCAAAAATTGCCTCAAATCAACTAATGGTTGAATGTCAAGGCACGAATAAGCTAGTAGTACACCAGTGGCTGCCTGAAGTTTCTTATCCTGTCGCAAACGTTGAATATCTTGAAGAACGCATCGCGCATACATACAAATCTGAAACAAAAACTTTGATAATCCAAGAGTTACAGGAATGCTACTTGCTCATGAATCAACTTCAAGAGAATCAATTTCCCAGCCCGAATTTTAAGGCATTTTCAAAACTTGCCCTGTACGAATTGTGTGATATAGCACCTTTAGGCCAAATGAACCGCTACGCACTGCTGGCATGTGAATCTGAACCCGAAAGGGAAGATCTTCTACTTTCGCTAGTGACCGATGAACGATTGACTCTTACAGAAATACGACAACTACGAAATCGTTCGTAGGATTTGAAAACTGCAACTACCGAAAAGCTATATTTACCGCTACCGTTCCTTTTAGGTAAACATGATTTCCAAATCCAACAGCGAGGCGCTCTCAGAAAAAATCACTGAGTTTCGATCCTTAATGACCTCCTACGCTAGGCAAGAGGTGCAAGACCCGCTGTCAGCACTTATCAAATGGACTCTCCTAGGACTACTAGGAGCTGCATTTATTCTGGTCGGAATTCTCATTACATCAATCGGCTTACTTCGCTTATTACAAGACAAAGCAACTGTATTTAATGACGAATTTTCTTTTGTTCCGTATTGTCTCTCTGCATTATTCTTGATCACTCTTGGAACCCTTTTCATGAAAAGTTCCAGAAAGCATAAATAACGTGAACAAGAAAAAAGAGAGAATAACCCCTGTAGATATTGAAAAAAAGTTGGTAGAAGTCCGTAAGGAAATAACTACCGTTCCCGGTGTTCTTTCCTTATTGAAGAAGGCATCACCTTCGCTAGCAACTTTAATAGGGCTTTGGGCTAGAAACATCACCCAGAAGAAATCATCAAACAAAGCGAGCGCTTTAATAGAGATCCAGATGTTCCCAAAAATCAGAAAGTACTTTTTCAAACCATCTGCGAAAGCAGTTATGAAGATTGGCAAGTCAGCGACCAAAGATAGCGAAGCCCAAAGTGAGTCTTAGCTCAAGCCCGCTTGCAACCGGTGACCTCCTATTATTGGTTGACTCTAAAGACCGCCGTTATCTACTGACGTTGCAACAAGGAAAAGAATTCCACTCGCACGCAGGATTTATTTCGCATGATTCACTGATCGGAATGGATGGGGGTTTCCACATAAAATCTTCTGGTGGAATGGAGTATCTCGCTATTCGACCCACCATGGCCGACGTGGTTCTTAAAATGCCTCGTTCAGCGCAAATTATCTACCCGAAAGACCTAGGCCATCTCTTGATAGCGGCTGATATAGGACCACAACAGAAGGTCTTAGAATCCGGAGTTGGTTCTGGTGCCTTATCTATAGCGCTACTACGCGCTGGGGCGAATGTCATAGGCTATGAACTCCGAGAAGATTTCGCTCAAAGAGCAATTAAGAATGTGACTGGTTTTTTTGGACAAAATATCACTGAAAAGTATTCGGTGAGAATTGGAAATGCATATGAAGGTTTCGACGAGTCAGGTTTTGATCGCATGGTACTTGACCTACCTGAACCATGGCGTGTTATAGATCATGTTAAATCAGTTTTAAATACTGGAGGTATTCTCGCCTCATACACGCCTAGCATTACACAGGTTTCCAAATTAAGGGGATACCTAAATTCAGATAAATTCGTCATGGTCGAAACAACTGAGATACTTAGACGAACATGGCACGTTGAAGGACAAGCTGTTCGGCCGGATCACAGAATGGTAGCTCACACAGGATTCATAACTTCTGCGAGATTCATAGGGTAGTGGGGTTAAACCTCGAGGTAGATGCACTCACCGGGGCATTCTTCAGCAGATTCGATGGTAGCTTCTTCCTGTCCGTCAGGAACAACACCCAAGCCATCAGGTCCCCCTGGATCGGAATAGATTGTATCCCCTTCTTTGACATAAGCTAAACCATCGTCAAGAAGCGTAAAAACATCTGGGGCTATTTCTTCACATAACCCGTCTCCAGTACAAAGATCTTGATCAATCCAAACTTTCATTTATCCCTCTTAATTTAAGTTGCCAAAGAATATTATGTCCAAATGGTATAAGAAATGTGTGGATGTTGAAACACTTTTTAATAGAAGTATCTAAGATTATGAATTTTATATGAAAGCTCATACATGTGCCGAGGCAATGATGGTATAGGCTTCTACGATAAATATATGAGTAACACAGACCTTAAGAAGATTATTTCTGAATTAGAAGAAGAAATTTCGGGTATGCGCGCCCACGTAGAATCCCTAAGGGAACGCAACACAAAACTTACAGAGTCAAACTCTTTAGCCCCCAAACGCATAGCTCTACTTGAAAGCAGATTGAAGGAAGCTAAAGCATTGTTGGCTAAAGCTGCCGGCGAAAATCAAAAACTAACAAATCTGCTAGGCGAAACTCGGGATCAGATAACTTCCTTAAAAGTTGAAGTAGAGAAATTAAGCCAACCACCAGTGGGCTACGGAACTTTCCTTGGAGTTAATGAAGACGGAACAGTTGATATTGATTCCTCAGGTAGAAAATTGCGAGTAAATACTCATCCCGAAATAGATGTAGCTTCTTTAGTACAAGGACAGGAAGTTGCTTTAAATGAGTCATTGAACGTGATCATAGAACGCGAAGGCGACAACAGCGGAGAGATCGTAACGCTAATTGAAATCCTTCGTGGAGGGGAAAGAGCACTTGTTAAAGGGCGGGCCGATCAAGAGTACGTTATGCACTTGTCTTCCGACTTGCAACAAGTCAACCTCAAACCTGGATCTACGCTGCTTTCAGCTAACAAGACAAATCTTTTGATTGAAGAAATTTCGAGACCTGAGTTCCAACAACATCTTCTTTATGAAATGCCAGATACCACATACTTGGATATAGGAGGCTTAGACACTCAAATTGAACAGATCAAAGATGCTATTGAATTGCCGTTTATGCATCCGGAGTTGTATGAGGAACACAAACTACATTCCCCTAAAGGAATCCTTCTTTACGGTCCTCCGGGTTGCGGGAAGACCCTGATTGCTAAAGCGATCGCTAACTCTTTAGCAAAAAAAGTTAACCAACCAATGTCTAGCGGACCAGTGAAAAGTTATTTCTTCAATATCAAGGGTCCAGAACTGCTGAATAAGTTTGTTGGAGAAACGGAACGACAGATCCGTCTAATATTTGAACAAGCCAGAGAAATATCAAAGGAAGGCTGGCCAGTAATAATCTTCTTTGATGAGATGGAATCGCTTTACCGGATTCGTGGAAGTGGAATAAGTTCAGATATGGAATCCACAATCGTTCCGCAATTGTTGGCTGAATTGGATGGAGTTGAAGCACTCAATAATGTTGTAGTTATTGGAGCTTCGAACAGAGAGGATTTGATTGACCCAGCTATATTGCGACCTGGACGGCTTGACATCAAAATTCGTATAGATCGCCCAACTCAGGACGCGGCAATTTCAATTTTTTCACACTATCTAACCTCCAACATCCCTATCGCTCCTATAGCTATTGAAGAACTAGGTGGGGGAGATATAGACAAAGCTGTACGAGTAATGATCGAAAAAACAGTTGATGAGATGTACGCGATGGAAGAACGAAATGAATTCCTTGAAGTCACATATCAAAATGGCGATAAACAAATCATGTACTTTAAGGATTTTGCTTCAGGCGCCATGATAGAAAATATTGTCCGCCGTTCAAAAAAATTAGCTATTAAACGCCTTATTGAAACCAAAGAGAAGGGAATGCTTCTTGAAGACCTTTTGAATTCAATTAGAGAAGAATTCAATGAACAAGAAGATCTTCCCAATACGACCAACCCCGACGATTGGGCAAAAATTTCGGGCAAAAAGGGAGAACGAATAACGTATATTCGCACGTTGCTAAATACTGAATCTCCACCAGCATCCAGACAGAACGCTGCAGGGCAGTATTTGTAGATAATGGCGATCCCAAAAATTTGTGGAATTGAAACAGAATATGCAATTATCCATCGTGGAATATCAGAACAGAATCCTGTCCATGCTTCTTCGATTCTGGTTAACGCTTATGGGCAGCGTTATAAAATAGCAGAAGATACCGGAGTGGCTCCAAGAGTCAACTGGGACTTTCAAGATGAAACACCTGGAAATGATGTTCGCGGCATTGCCCCGATGGGGTCTATGCCACCGATAGTAGAAACCCATTTGGTAAACGCAGTGCTCACTAATGGATCTCGGTTCTACGTAGATCACGCTCACCCCGAATTGTCAACACCGGAGTGCTCAAACGCACTTGAAGTTACACAGTATGACAAAAGTGGTGAGATTATCCTTCAGAAAGCAATGGAATATGTAAACGAGACTTTGCCAGAAGATGAAGAAATTATCGTCTATAAGGACAACTCTGATGGGAAAGGCAACTCTTACGGCTGCCATGAGAACTACCTTATGGATAGGTCAACTCCATTTGGAGATATCATCTGCCACGCAACTGCCCACTTTGTAAGTAGGCAGATTTTCACTGGTTCAGGAAAAATCGGATGTGAGATTCCTGGTAACGATCCCAATAGTATCTCCTTCCAAATAACGCAAAGAGCGGATTTTTTTGAAGAGGAAGTTGGACTGGAAACAACACTCAAACGACCAATCATTAATACCAGAGATGAACCGCACGCTGATGCTTCGAAGTATCGGCGTCTACATGTTATTTGCGGAGATGCAAACATGAGCGAAACAGCGACTTTCCTTAAAGTTGGCTCTACAGCCATAGTCCTAGCAATGATTGAAGATAACTACTTCAAAAGAAAATACCGATTCCACAATCCCGTTGCGTCTATGCGCCAAGTTTCTCATGATCTGTCCCTTCAATCCCCGATAAGGCTAAAGGACGATTCAATGATAACTGCGCTGGAACTCCAGTGGGAGATATTCTGTAGTGCTAAACAATACGTTGAAAATGGAGGTGATGAATCAACCGGAGGAAAAGTCGCCCATAAGATTATTGACACTTGGGAACATGTCTTAAATGGACTTGAGGAAAACCCAAATTCTTTGCATAAAGAAATTGATTGGATAAGTAAAAAAATTCTTCTAGAGCGATACTCAGAAAGGCGAAAAGTCTCTTTCTTTGACCCTAAAGTCAGGTCATTGGCAGTGCAATATCATGACATACGCCGAGAAAAAAATATCACAAGCAAGTTAGGTCTGAAGAATATAATAACCAGTGAAGAAGCTGAATACGGTGTTATAAATCCTCCAACTTCCACGCGAGCTTACTTCCGAGGTCTATGTCTTATGAAATGGCCAGAATCGGTAGTTTCAGCAAATTGGGATTCCATCGTTTTTAAGCTTGATGACGATCAACTCCGACGTATCCCACTACTTGAACCAACAGCAGGAACTGCCGAAAAAGTAGAACACATTTTGAAGAGGTGTGATACTCCTGCTGAGCTAATTTTTGCAATAGAAAATCATGAATGAATGACTTACGCCATGCAGGGGAGTAGGGTATTCCCAGATGGGAGTCTAAATGGCCGAACAAGAATACTTTGAAAACAAACGAGACACCGACAATGAGTCCGACTCGGACACACAGTCTCATACCGATTCTCCAGCACTGAATAATACCCCTACATCAGAACTAGCGAGCGAGTTAGATGATCTTCTAGACGAAATTGATACAGTTCTTGAGTCCAATGCTGAAGAATTCGTAAAATCTTATGTTCAAAAAGGTGGACAGTAGCCGACTTGCACGCATTGCAGATACCCTTACTTTGTGACTCTGCCGCGTTTCTCTCCTGAAAATGATCCAGGTCCAGACTTCTCTGCCCTGATAGATAAGTATGGAATGCCTGCGATAAGCAGCCAAGGAATTATAGAAAACCTTCCCCACGGAACCACTTGCGTTGCAATTAAATACAACGATGGAGTTGTACTTGCGGGAGATCGGCGGGCTACCAGCGGTCATCATATTAGTTTTCGAACTATTGAAAAAGTTTTCCAATCTGATTCACATTCTGGGGTCGCTATTTCAGGAGCTGCCGGACCTGCTGTTGAAATGGTTAAGCTTTTCCAACTTCAATTGGAACATTACGAGAAAGTAGAAGGCAATTCATTAAGCCTTGAAGGTAAAGCCAACCAGTTAGGTAACATGATCAGGCAAAACTTACCTGCAGCTATGCAAGGTCTTGCAGTAGTACCAATATTTGCTGGATATGATTTACGAGAAAATGCTGGACGTATTTTCCAATACGATGTCACCGGGGGGCGATTTGAGGAAGCCGCTTTCGCGACTACAGGATCGGGAAGTCTCCATGCGACCACAGTAATAAAAATGGGATTCAAGGATAAATTGAATCAGCAAGATGCAGTTGCTCTTGCAGCCAATGCAATTTTTGAAGCTTCAGATGAAGACTCCGCGACAGGAGGTCCGGATCTCATACGAGACCTTTTCCCAACGATTGCTGTAATAAAGGCAAACGGTTTTGAAATGATCTCTCATGACAAAGTCGTCACTACGTTTACGGAAATAATTAACTCACGTAAAGAACAAAATGGAGGTACGTAGATGAGTATGCCTTTCTATGTATCCCCTGAGCAAATGATGGAAGACCGAGCTGACTATGCTCGTAAGGGAATAGCGCGGGGTAGAGCGCTAATCGCTCTGAGTTATAAAAAAGGCATATTGATTGTCGCTGAGAATCCCTCTAACACGCTTTATAAAATTAGTGAAATTTATGACCGGATTGCCTTTGCTGGAGTCGGTAAATACAACGAATTTGACCAATTGCGAATTGCTGGAGTTCGTCACGCTGATTTGAAGGGCTATTCGTTTAGTCGAGAAGACGTTGATGCAAGAAATCTAGCTAATCAATACGCTCAAATGCTAGGACAAATCTTTACACATGAGATGAAACCAATGGAAGTTGAGATCCTCGTTGCTGAGATATCACACCAAGTAGACGATATCCAACCTCAAATGTTTCACATACTCTATGACGGTACTGTTAAAGACGGAACCGATTACGCAGTGCTAGGAGGAGAAACTGAGGTTATTCTTGAGAGATTCTCTCCTGGTTACAAGCCTAATATGACTTTGTCTAAGGCACTTGCACTCTCAGTCAAGGCGCTCAGTGGTGATGAGAGAGAACTATTTTCTGATGATCTAGAGGTTGCGGAGCTTTCACTAAAGAATGGTCGAAGGTCATTTAGAAGGATCACGGGCGATGAACTAACCGATCTTCTCCCATAAAGTTCTTCTATCTTCCCTTTGGAACCATTTCTTTACTAGCTTACATTCAGGTGATCGTATGGACAGAAGAATATTTGGCATTGAAAGTGAATATGGAGTTACGTGTGTATCAAGCACAGGCCAAAGACGATTAAGTCCTGATGAAGTAGCACGGTATATGTTTCGCCGAGTTGTCAAATGGGGAAGAAGCAGCAACGTGTTCCTGGAGAACGGTTCACGACTCTACTTAGATGTCGGGTCACACCCTGAGTACGCTACTCCAGAATGTGATTCTGTTTACGATGTAGTTACACATGATAAAGCGGGCGAAAGGATACTTGAACAACTCTTAACGGACGCAGAAACCCGCCTTCGTGAAGAAGGCATAAACGGAACTCTGTATTTATTTAAAAATAACACTGACTCTGCCGGAAACTCGTACGGATCTCACGAGAATTATTGCACGACACGAAACGAAGACATCTCTAGCTACGACGAAGTTCTTATACCTTTCTTTGTAAGTCGCCAAGTTTATTCAGGTTCAGGGAAAGTGCTGCAAACTGCCCGAGGAGCGACATTCTGCATAAGTCAACGCGCTGAGCACATCTGGGAAGGTATTTCGAGCGCTACAACTCGGAGTCGCCCAATAATCAATACCAGAGATGAACCTCATGCTGATGCAGAAAAGTACCGGCGCCTTCATGTAATAGTTGGTGACTCTAACATGAATGAATACGCCTCCTTTTTAAAAGTTGGAAGCGCTTCTCTGGTCCTAAGGATGCTTGAAGAACGAACAGTTGTTTTGGGTGACATGACCTTAGAAAATCCAATTCGTGCTATCAGAGACATAAGTCACGATTACACGTGCAAACGAAAAGTTCGGTTAGCAAATGGACGAGAGCTTAGTGCTTTGGATATTCAATCTGAATTTCTTGAAAAAGCTTTAAAATTTGCAGAACGGCGTGAGTTATCACCTGAGGAGAAGCAAGCCTTAGAGATGTGGGAACATTGCATTACGGGACTATCTAATGACCCTCTCTCTCTTCAGCGCGAATGCGATTGGGTTACCAAATTTCATCTCATAGATCGTTATCGCTCTAAACATGGATTGAAACTTTCAGACAGTCGGGTAGCTTTAATAGATCTCCAATATCATGACGTTAATAGAAACCGAGGATTGTTCTACATTTTGCAATCTAACGGGGTTGTAGACCGGATTTGCAGTGATGAAGATATCCGTCACGCTGTAGAATATGCTCCACAAACAACCCGAGCGAAGTTACGTGGCGATTTTATTCGAAAGGCGATTGAGAAGAATCGAGATTACACTGTTGACTGGGTTCATCTAAAGTTAAATGATCAAGCTCAGCGAACAGTGTTATGTAAAGACCCCTTCGCAGCGACGGACGAACGAGTAGAGAAACTGATTGAGAGCCTCTGACTCCTAAGTGCTAACAGAGAGAGTGTAGGGTGAAAGAGTGGCAGCTCAAAAGTTAGAAAGAGTTTTGAAATTATTAGCAGAACTCTTAAACGCGGAATCTCCCAGAACGGCAGATGAGCTAAGAAACAAAATCAAGATGTACCCAAATGATTTGAAAGCATTTAGAAGAGCTTTCAACCGTGATAAAAATGCTCTTAAAGAAATGGGTGTGCCCATAGTCGTAGTATCTGTAGGAGCTTCTAACAAAGATTCTGAGTCTTACTATGTTGATAACAAGGAGTACTACTTACCGGACCTGAACCTAGATGATCAAGAATTAGCGGCTCTTAATTATGCAGCGAATAGCGTCCACCTTTTAGACCAAATCACTGAGGAAGAAGCTTTGCGGAAGCTGGGGGGTTACTCTGAGGCAACCGGAACGGAGAAATCCAATCTTCGAGTAAGCATAGACAACAATTTGACTTTACTTTTTGAATCTTTGAATCGGAAGAATCGTGTCAACTTTTTATACAGGGATAAGCTGCGCACTGTTGAACCGTATCTCCTTCAATTCGTTGGGGGTAAGTGGTACTTGACTGCAAATGTTCTAGAAGAAGAAACCATTAAATCTTTCCGAACAGATCGCATGTCTGATGTAACAGTAAATCCCCAAGCTCACCAATATTCAATTCCAGACCAAGTAAATGGAGCGAATCTTGTTTCTTTCTCATACGGCGATGACCCGCCAATCAAAGCTATTGTAAGGATTGATAACTCCTACGTCCCTTGGGTAGAACAGAATTTGGATGTTAACGTTGATAGAGGACCAGATGGGTCCGGCATCGCCGAGTTCTCAGTTTTGAATTATGACATTTTTATAGATCGCGTACTCTTATTGCTTAACCACGCTGAAATCTTAGAACCTCCAATACTTCGTGAGCGCATTATAAAACGGCTGCAAATGATACGCGATGGTGGAAAGGTTGAGAATGCTTAAATCGACCGAACGACTAGAAAGGCTAGTCGCCATGGTTCCTTGGCTGATAGCTAACAACGGAGCTTCAGTAACGGAATTGTCTACTAGATTCCAGTACCCGAAAGAAACCCTCATAAATGACCTTACAAAAATTCTTTTTTTCGTGGGACCTCACCCCCATACACCGGGTGACCTCATTGAGGTGAACCTATTCGACGATGAAGTTTGGATTAACCAAGCTCAATTTCTGTCAAAACCGCTCCGCTTGAAAACAAGTGAAGCGTTTTCGTTGCTTATTAAAGGAAAAATGTTGATGAGTTTGCTTGAGGAGGACTCTTCTGGTTCTCCTTTAGATACTGCATTAGCGAAGCTTGCCTTGTCTGTTAACTCCGACCCTTCCGAAATTGAAGTTGAAGTGGGTATAAGAGGGGGTGATACTTACCGTATTATTCGTGATGGAATTAATGCTGGCACCAAAGTGAAAATTAATTATTACTCATTTAATTCCGATGAGAATACTGAACGTATCATCCACCCGATTTCATTTGTTGGAAGCGATCGTTATCTCTACCTTGAAGCATACTGTGAAATGGCCTCCGCATATCGCACTTTCCGCTTGGACAGAATAGTTGGAATTGAAGCAATAAATGATCCAATTGACGATGCTTCCCTTACTATCAAAAAAGAAAGAAACGTTTCCGAATCAGGCGATTTGGAATTCCCTTTCACGGGAAGTGAATCGGTGACACTACTAATTGATAGAGCAGATGACTGGATCATACCGAAATACCCAACTAGTGAAGTTGTAGTTGAAAAAGATGGGAGACTCAGCGTTACCCTGCCCATCTCATCTAGCACTTGGCTGGGGAGACTGCTACTTCGTTTAAATCCAAATACAGAAATCACACAATCACCAGAGAATATTTCCGAATCCGTAGGAGCGCTCACTGCAATAGAAATATTGAAATGTTACGAGCTATAACTAAATGAACGACAAAGATTCAAATAATAACGAAGATTCAACTTGGGTTGATGATGTTTTAACTCGGGCCTTAGAAGAATCTTACAATCAACCGCCGAAATTCACTCCAACAGAGGAACCCAAAGAAGATACCTCGGAATTTAATGATTCCGTTCGCTCCGTCGCAGAGAAAAGTGATGAACCAGTTACCTCTCCTTATCCAGACGACTTAGATGGTTACGTCGAAAATGATGTAGATACTACTCCCACAGATAAAAAAGTTAGGAGCACACTTGAGTGGCTTGCCGTGATAGTAGGTGCTTTATTAGTAGCATTTCTAATTAAGTCGTTTCTAATGCAAGCATATTACATACCCTCTTCGTCCATGACACCTACGTTACAAGTGGGAGATCGAGTTCTAGTAAACAAACTAAGCTACGAATTTGGGAACATTAGCCGAGGTGACCTAATCGTCTTCAAAAAGCCTTCAAATGGAACTGGAGACGAACCAGACCTGATCAAAAGAGTCATCGCCTTAGAAGGTGAAGTCATTGAGATCCTAGATGGCAAAATATTTATACTCGAAAGAAATAGTACCGAACGCAAACTGCTCGAAGAACCATATCTATCGGAAGGGGTATCCACAAATAGTTTCATTGATACAAGTTCATGCGCAGAAGCTACAGAAACTACCTGTTTAATACCAGAAGATCATATTTTCGTAATGGGTGATAATCGCAACGGTTCCAGAGATTCACGATACTTTGGACCAGTCCCAGAAGATAATGTCGTTGGCCGCGCCTTTATACGCATTTGGCCACTAGGAAGCTTGAAGCTTCTCTAAATCCGTGAAGAATTTGTGTCTATCTCCGTAGTCGGTACTCTTTAATTGTGTTCAATATAGGCGGAGGCGAATTACTCGTAATCCTTTTAGTGGTGCTCATCTTCATAGGTCCATCAAAACTTCCAGAAGTAGCTAGAACCTTAGGGAAAGTAACGTCTTCGATTAGACAGATGAATTCTTCTTTTCAAGAAGACATGAAGCGTTCGTTTGATGAACCAATAGAAAAAATGGCGAGAGAAAAAGGGCGTACCCTGTCACACACTGGTGACATAGAAGGAAACATCACCACGCCAGAAAATATAAATTCGAATGAAATGGAATAACTCTAACCCGACAGGCAGAATGGGGGTTCTAGAGCATTTAACTGAGCTTCGAGTCCGGATTATCCGTAGTTTAGTAGCAGTTGCCATTGGTGGCGTTATTGGTTGGATACTTTATCCTTGGATTCTTGACTTTATTCTTGACCCGTATTGCCAAACGCTAGGGGAGGATTGCACTCTACGAGTAGACGAACCTCTTGAAGGGCTCAACACGAGGTTTATGGTTTCGGCATACATCGGAATAGCTTTAGCTGTCCCTGTATGGCTATGGCAATTCTGGAAATTTGTTAGCCCTGGCTTACATAAAGGGGAACGACGCCAAGGACTACTTCTTGTTACAGTCGGTATTCTTTTATTTGCTACTGGTGGCGCATTAGCTTTCCTCACACTTCCACGAGCACTTGATTTTTTAATAACAATCGGTGGCACTGACTTAGTTACCGAATTCAGAGCGAAAGCATATATCTCTTTCATTATTAAAATGACAATGGCTTTCGGTCTGGGATTTCAATTACCTATTATTCTCATAATTCTTCAACGCTTAGGAATTCTTAGTTATGTCACCCTACGGCGCCAGTGGAGATACGCAGTTGTCATTATCGTTATCGTAGTTGCGGTTATAACACCTAGCGGAGATCCGATATCGCTCATCGCCCTAGCAGCCCCTATGTATTTTTTATACGAAATTTCAATACTCTACGGTTGGACACGAACTCGAAGATTAACGAAAGGGAAAACCGCTCGTGAAGAAGTTTGATCGCCATACTCTTCTCAGCAATTGGACAAGAGAAATCACTATCCCTGAAAATTTGAAAATTGCAAGGAACGACATGCAGATCATTGGCTTTTATCAAGCCGGTGAATCAGTTATCGGTTTGGATTCTGGAGATCTTTTCGAAACGTTAGGCGGAAATCACAAAACCGAGTTTGAATCTGGCAAATTAGCTATTGCCTGCAAGATAGATTTAGGCAGAGTAACTACTGATAGAGAGACGTACCTGTTTGCGAGTTATTGCAAATTCTTTAACTGTCTGAGTCCATGGCGTGGGTCCATGGTGACAAATGCACAAGTCATTGATGGGCGTCGATACGCTCCGAAAGCCCACCCAGGAGATGGCTTTTTAGAATCAATTGATTCTGACTTATCATTTCGCCAAGCGATACAAGCCAGAAAAAAATTACACACCGGTGATCACCTGCCCCACCCAGATTTAACCCTCAGGAAAAGTAAAAGCTTCATCTACACATATGGGAAAGCCAAACCTTTATCAATCGATGGAAAATTCAAAGGTTTGCACCGCTCATTTCAAATAGAAATTATTACTCATGCAATTGAACTGATAGTAGGTTTTTCTAATTAAACCACGCACCCTCCACATATTGAGTCAATTTGCAGCGTAATCTCAAGTGTCGTGACCGTTTATGTAGCTGAAGAATGGACAGAGCAAGAAGCCGATGTTCTACGTCGCTACTTCACGAACTTGGACCAACCCATATTTGCGCTTGTTAATCTTCCTGAAGTTGTAAAAGGAGCTTTATTCGCTAGGTATAGTAGATCCCCCAAAAGCCTAAGACGGCTATTCCTTGAAGAGTTTCTTGGAGATTTAGATATAGCTGGGGATGCGAGCATTGATGCAACTATTGGATTAGAACATGCCGAACGGCTCTATCATCGAATATTTTTTGAATACGGAGATGACTCTGTTGCTCAATTAGGAGGAGTGCACCTAGCTTGCGAACAAGCCTCTAACCTCCTAACAAAAGTACTTGAGTGGGGACGATTGATGAGCTACTTAGAACAATCCACTAGATATATTGCTTATGACTCCAGGTTGGGAGGACGCTATCGTTATTACCGCGATCCGGAAATACTTGAATCTCAATATGGAGCTAAGTACATAGGCGATATGGACAGATTGTTCGACACTTACGCGCGTTTAGTTCCGCAAATGCAAGATTTCGTTCGCACACAGTTTCCCAAACATAAAAATGATGGAGACTTCGTCTACCGGCAAGCAGTGAAAGCTAAAGCATTTGACGCCTTGCGAGGGCTTTTGCCAGCCGCATCTCTTTCAAACGTTGGCATATACGGAACAGGGCAAGCCTACGAAGCTCTCCTTCTTCGCATGAGATCTCACCCTCTACCTGAATCCCGGTATTACGCAGAACTTATGCTAAAGGAACTCCGAAAAGTTATACCGTCTTTTCTGGAAAGAGTGGACCGCGAGGATAGAGGAGTCATCTGGAGTCGCTATCTAGAAGAAACTCGAGAGGATACAGTAGATGTAGTAAACGCTTTGTTTCCCGAAGCCTCTACTATAGACCCGGCCCCTCTAGTTAGACTTGTCGATTTCGACCCTGAAGGCGAAATAAAAATGGTTGCATCAATGATGTACCCCCACTCCACTATGCCTGAAGAACAACTTGAACGTCGTGTAGCTGCTATGAACCATGATGACCGCATGGCGATTGTTCGTGCGTATGTAGGAGACCGAGCCAATAGGCGCCATAAACCAGGAAGAGCTTTGGAAAGACCTTTCTATAGGTTCGATGTATTAGTTGATTATGGGGCATTTCGAGATTTGCAACGCCACCGAATGCTTACCATGGAATGGCAAAAATTGAGCCCTTACCATGGCTACACTGGGTCGCCTTTGGTAGATGCAGCTGGGATGGGATCAGTTTTTGATGACGCAATGGGTCGATCAGCTGATTTGCATGATCTCCTTATTGATGACTTCCCAGATCAGGCAGCATACGCAGTAAGTTTGGCTTATAAAATTCGTTTTAATATGAATATAAATGCCCGGTCAGCTATGCATATGATTGAACTTCGGACCACGCCTCAAGGACATCCTTCTTATCGTGAAGTTGGGCAAGAAATGCACCGCTTAATATCCGAAGAAGCTGGACACCACGTAGTTGCAGAAATGATGAAATTTGTTGATCACACAGATGAAACTGACCTCGAACGCTTACAAAGCGAAAGGCGAGCCGAAGAGAAACGACAGTCAAATAAGTAATAATCCTCAAAAACTGCGTTTTGACACCTATGAACCGAAGAAACGCTCTATAGTCCCGTGATAAGCGAAATAGTGAGGGACCATGGCGACTGACCATAATTCTGATGAAGAAGAAAATGATGAAGCATTAGATCTAGAAGATGTTACCCCTGAAGATGACGCAATTGAAGATGTTGAAGACTCAGAACTGTTTGAAGACCAAGATGATGATGATGATGACACAGATTTTGAAGAACCGGCGTCGCTTGAAGAAGTAGCTGAATCAGAAGAAGCGGAGTCCGACTCCGATGAAGTAGAAGCTGATCTAAGCTCTATCCTCCAAGAAAGAATTTCAGCAGAGGATGATGATGCAACCGAGAAATCACCAACCAATGCCAAAACAGAAAATGATGAAACTCTTGTTTCGGAAAAAGACGACGAAGTCTTATGCTCCAGTTGCTTTACATTGGTAAGTCAAAAAGCAATAAACGCTGCGGACTCGTGCCCAAATTGCGGTGCAGACATTTGATATTCATCACCAACTATTTCAATGATTGAGAATGCCAGACTTGCAAATTTAAATGACCTTAAAGAATTTGAAAGTTTATTTACTGCAGCACGCCGAGAAACTACAACAAAAAAAGGTTCTGAACTTTGGCTAAAGTTCGATGCTGTCCAGGGTTCAGCAGAAAAAATTTTCGACGAATTTATTTCCACTAAAAGTAAAGCACTCATTATCGGCGAATTTGATTCCTGTCCACTTGGATACATGCTACTTGAGTTGCTCATGATTGAAGACGCAGAGGCAAGCAACATCCAAGAAGTCTTCGTTCTTAAAGAAGCACGAGCAGTGGGGGTAGGGGAGTCAATGATGAAATTTGCAATTGATTGGTCACGTTCTAAAGGCGCCTCTTTGGTTCTTGGTCGGACATTGCCAGGTGATAGAGAAACAAAGAATTTTTTTGAAAAACACCGACTTACTGCAAGGTTGATCGAAGTCTCTAAGCAACTATAGGAAGATTACTGTTAGAGCTATCTATTCACTGATAGCCAAATTAGCGATAGCCGGAAAGCGTTCCGCGTGTTTTGACAACAATTTTTCAAGGTCTTTATCTATCACTGAAGGCAGACTGACTGGATGGACTTTAAGGCGTATCGGAGAGAAAGCTATTGCTTCGGCTACGATCGCCCATCTATTCGTTGGTGTCTCACTATTGAGCGCTTCCCCTGCCTGTCTAGCTAATTCTAGTGCGAGTTCTTCAGGTAATTGAGCTCCTGCTTTGGGGGGGCGAGAACTGAAATTTAAAGCTCTAACTAGCTTTCCTTCTTCCAATGCACTCTGAATGATCTTAAGCCAATCTTCATGTTCTCTCTCAATCCTTTTTTTCAAAGCAAGTTCAAGTTTCTCTTTCAAAACGAGAGCTTCTGAAGATTTCGCTGAACTCTGAGATGCAGCGACTACAGATCTAAAATCTTGTAAATCAATGGTATCGCTAGTCTTATCAACAGCTTCGGCTCGGTCTAGCCATTCAGCCGCTTTCAATTTGATTACGAGTTTCTCCGCATAATCAAGAATCGGTTCATTGAAACCTGTAGGTAAATCCATAGTCTTCAGCGTGTCTCTTAATTTAGGAATTGAACCACGCATCAACTCTCTTGCGAGTGGACGGTGCAGGACTGGCAAGCTATCTAAAAAATCATTTCGATTACGACGTTTGGGTTTCAACCGTTTCCCTCGAGGAGGTTTAAAAGTTCGCGATTTTCTCTTTGGTTTAGTTTTCGAAGTGATTCTTGTCTTTTTTCTTTCTTGATTATTTCGTCGCGCCTTGTCGGAATTCTGGCTAGCTCTTTGCTTCCCACCAGACTTTTTGCGTTTCCTCTTCGCAACAAGTGAAGTCGTTACACTGCCATCATTGTTACCGGAGCCGATTATTTCAAGAAGCTGAGGTTCTTCCCTTTTGGCCTTGGGCGGAAAAACAGAAATTATCTCTATACCGTCAAGCAAAAATTCAGCTTCAACTCTAAAAGTTTGACCAATTTCCGATCCAGTTGGAAGCAAGACAGTTTTGATGACGCCTTTGGGCTCTTTCGCTCCAACTGCGCGCCACGTGTGTAATGATTCATCCACTTTGCTGGTAATTTCTATTTCTAGTCTACTAGACATCAAAGAAAGGGTATCCGCATGATGCAGCCCTTCCACACAATGGTTATACAGGCGCTCAAATGGAGTAGGATGATCATATTCAAATAGGGGAGCTTGTTAGCAGGCTGAGAATGCAGGAAGGACTGCAGACCCTGGAACCTGATCTGGATAATGCCAGCGGAGGGAAATTATGAAATTGGCAACGAAACTAACTTCGGTGATGCTAGCCATCGTATTAGTGCCGGCTTTAAGCATTGCCTGCTCTAGCTCAAACAAAAACAGTCATGAGACAAAGCCTGAATGTTTAGATAATGGAGATTCCACAGCAATAACCACAACTGAATTGGATAAGGCGAATGCGTCGGGAGAATCAATTGATTTAGTCGTTTACGATGCTTTTCTTGCTCCTGCTGGCGCATTTGAGAGCTTTACACAAGAGACTGGGATCGCTGTAAATATTCTCACAACAGCAGATACAGGGACAATGGTGTCCCAAGCCGTCCTTACTTCCGGTAATCCAATTGGAGATGTAATGTTCGGTGTAGATAACACATTCCTTTGCCGAGCATTGCTGAACAAAGTATTTACACCATACGAACCATCCACGTGGAATCAATTAGACAATGATTTGAAATTAGATCAATTCGCGCGGGTTATTCCTGTTGATTATGGAGATATTTGCCTAAATTATTGGATAGATCAAGAAGAAATTCAGCCGGAAAGCATTAAAGATTTGACGCTAGAAAAATTTGCTGGAACTTTAGTAGTACAGAATCCAGAAACTTCAGCACCGGGTATGGGTTTTCTATTAGCTTCCATAGCGATCTTTGGTGAGAATCATTGGGAACAATTCTGGGACGACCTCCGAAAGAACGACGTAGCAGTAAGATCAGGTTGGACTGAAGCATATTACGAAGACTTCTATAACGGTGAACGAAAGATCGTGACAAGCTACGCGACGAGTCCTATAGCTGAGTATATTTTCGCTGATCCACCAGTTGAGAAACCGCCAACTGGAATTATAGAAGATTCTTGTTTCCGTTCCATAGAGTTTGCAGGTGTTCTGCGAGGAACGGATAGCCCGGTAGCTTCAGCTATGCTCATTGACTTTTTGACATCAACTTATTTCCAAGAACTTATTCCAGAAACTAACTTCGTATTACCTGCTAATACTCATGCTAAATTGCCTGACACGTTCCTTAATTTCCTCCAAACTGATGTCGAACCAGTGATGATTAGCCCTGATTTAATTGAGCGAAATAGAAACGATTGGACTGAGCGCTGGACACAGATCGTTCTTCGTTAGGGGATGCCAAACGTGAACGCAACAGTAAAAAAAATTTCTGCACTGACAACAGTTATCGCATTTCTTATTGTCAGCGCTTTCTATACCGTCTTCTATTTCTATCCAGTCGGCAAAGTACTGAATTATGGAACAGGATTTTCAACTGTCTCACGAGTCTTCAATTCATCAGCAACGTGGAAAGTGATTTGGTTCACGACTTGGCAAGCAATAGTTTCGACTTTCATTTCAGTTATTGTCGGAATTTGCATAGCGAATGTTTTCACTAAATTTGAATTCCGGGGCAAGCAGGTACTAAAAGCACTTGCAATAATCCCTTTCGTAATGCCGACAGTTGTGGTGGCTACAGCATTTATTTCAGTAAATGACTTTCTTCACTTAAATGGAACTCCATTTAGCCTGCAAGGCAGCACGTTGGGGATAATAGTTGCCCACGTTTTTTTCAATACAGCGATTGTTATCAGAACAGTTGGAAGTATTTGGCCTCAAATAGATTTCGAATCAGAAATGGCAGCGAGAACATTAGGGGCCAACTCATGTACTACGTTCTTTCGCGTTACTCTACCTCAATTAAAAACCAGTATTTTTGCATCAGCCTCATTAGCATTTCTATTCACATTTACTTCTTTTGGAGTGATCCTCCTTCTGGGTGGTTTAGAGAAGGCAACCTTAGAGACAGAAATTTGGCGTTATGCTACACAGCGTACTGACTTCGAAACTGCAGCCACGCTTGGCATAATACAACTTGTAATTATCATTATAATGCTAGCTGTAAATACCAGATCAAGAAGCCTGATCACGCCTGCAAAGAAGAGCGCTGCTGCTTATAATCGGTCCAATTATACAAACCCCCGTCTCATACGACTACGACTGACTTCGTGCATTGTGTTTATAACAGGTTTTTTAGGGCTACCGTTCGCCATCCTTATAGAACGCTCCTTAAGTGCATCTAATGGCTATTCTTTCCAATATTACAAACAGATATTTCTGGAATCTTCTGAAAGATTTAGTATCTTCGGAACGCGAAGAGCAATTTTCAATTCACTACTATGGGCATCATTAGCAATGGTGATCGCCACTATTTTGGGTCTTCTCGCAGCTGTGTTAATGACGCATAAGTCAAAAAAAATATCACGATCATCGGATATATTCCTTCTGTTGCCGCTTGGGACCTCAGGTGTTCTAATTGGCTTCGGAATAATCGTTGGTTTAAACACATCCATTTTAGATGTGCGCTCTGAATGGTGGATAGTCCCAGTTGCACAATCAATACTAGGTGTGGGATTCGTTTCTCGTATTGTGTCGACTGCTATAACAAATCAAGATCCCGAATTGAAACAAGCAGCTCAAACATTAGGAGCTGGACCTGCAAAAGTGTGGTGGCACATAGATATGCCTATAGTTTCCCGCTCGCTAGTAGCTGGAGCAACATTCGCATTTGCGATAGCGATAGGAGAATTCGGAGCGACAGCTTTTTTAGCCAGACCACAACGCCCAACTATTCCAACGGCAGTATTTAATCTGCTTGGGCGACCAGGTGCAGCGACATTCGGTCAGGCTATGGCGTTAAGCGTTATTCTGGCTTTAATAACTGCAACTGCAGTTTCGTTGCTAGAGAGAACTGGTCAGGTGGTTGGTAATGAAATCTGAGGGCTTAAGAGTGGCTGGCCTTTCCGTACATCTGAATGAAACGCCAATTCTTTCTGACATTAATTTTGAAATCAGAGCAGGAGAGACTCTTGCTATTCTAGGCCCCAGTGGATGCGGGAAAAGCACCTTACTGAAATCCATATCCGGATTAGTTCCTATAACTACTGGTGATATTTTTTGGAATTTGCAAAGTTTGCTTTCCAGTCCGGTTCATAAAAGGGGTATTGGGCTGATGTTTCAAAATCATGCTCTATTCCCGCACAAAACCGTTCAAGAAAATGTTCGTTTCGGTTTGGAAATGAAAAAAATACCTAAAGGTCAATCCGATGATGCAGTGAGAGAACTACTCGATCTAGTTGGATTACGAGGGTACGAGTCACGATCAGTTCAGACACTATCAGGTGGTGAAAGTCAACGAGTTGCATTAGCAAGAGCCCTAGCGCCGGAACCCAAACTCATAATGCTTGATGAACCATTCAACGCGCTTGATCGTTCTTTACGGCGACGGTTAATAGAAGAAATTTATGGGATTCTCACGTCGCTAGGGATAACAACGATTCATGTCACCCATGACAGTGAGGAAGCATCGCAGGTAGCTGACTCAGTCCTTCTCATGGATAATGGAAAGATAATGGACCATGGAGAATTTAGTGAAGTTATCAAATCGCCGAAAAATGCTATATCGGCAGAACTTTTGGGCCTACAAACACTATGGAAACCAAAATTGGAAAACAAAAATGGGTTGCACGGCTTAAATTCACCTTGGGGTTATAAAGAATTCCCTGAGCCTACTGCCTCAAGTTACAAAGTATTGGTCCGGCCTGAAAACATTAAAGTCGATCCTGCTGGAGTCGAAGCAGTTGTTCTTAATAATGTGTTCATCTCTGGTCAGAAGTTAGTGAAATGTAGCGTATTGGATAGTTTCAGCGTGCATGTAAAGACTGACGAAGAATTTAGCATCGGCCAAAGTATCAAACTTCTGTTGAACCTTGAGGACATTGAAATCCTTTTAGAACACGCCGAGTAAGTTAATTTTTGAATGCTTCTGCTATGAGCCGATATGAGTTGAGTCGTTTTGAATGGTCGTGGCAAATGCTTACAAGTAACAATTCATCGCTAGCATACGCTTTTGCAATGTCTTCAAGGCCTTGGCGAACGTGATCAGGAGTTCCAACTACCATCGGTCTGTTAGGATCCGGCAACTTAAGTTTGTTTGGCGAGTTCCTGTCTGAATTAGTTTTCGGTATTGGACCGCGTAAACCATCAGAACGCCATCGTTCAAGACTTTGCAGCATCTCTTGAGCCTCGTCTTCAGTATCAGCACACAAAACACTGACTCCTACTGAAACTTCTGGCGTAGGATGCTCATCAGAAGGGGAGTAGTGCTCACGATACAGATTGCATGTGCCCGCACCGTTTCCATTTATAAAGTGCGCCCAGCTCAATGGCAGACCGCAATGTGCGGCCACGCTAGCTGAACCCTCACTTGATGCTAGTAACCACATTTCAGGAGTTGAGTCCGTTTTCGGTAAAGCTTCAATTCCAGCTAGGGGACCACTAACAACACTAAGTCCTCGTAATAGTTGACGTATTTCGAGTACCGAATTCAGGTAATTCTCCGAACCAGATGCATTGCCGTTTGATTGAAGTGCATAAGCTGTTCGTGCATCAGAACCTGGCGCCCTACCTAAACCCATATCTATGCGATTGGGGTGAAGAGCTTCCAGAACTTGGAAGTTTTCAGCAACCTTCAAAGACGAATAGTGACTTAACATCACTCCGCCAGAACCAACACGAATCCGATCAGTGTTCTCAGCGATATGGCCAATAAGTATTTCTGGGCTTGAACCAGCTAAGCCATGCATACCATGATGTTCAGCAACCCAATACCTATAAAAACCAAGTTCATCAGCTAATACAGCTAAATCTATTGAATTTCGTAATGCCTCTGATGGGGAAGTGCCTTCGGGGACAGGGCTTTGATCTAATACGGAAAGACGCACAACATATGGTCCCATTAATGCTCATTTAAGTCACATCAAACCCAAAACGTCAACTAGAGGCGCAGTTATGGTAAGTATGTTAGTAACAATATCAACAAGGAGAGATATGAAACCTAAACTATTACATGCCTGGGTTAGTAACCGAGCAAATGACCTCAGGACTACATTGCTGGTTTATACCGGAGCCACCGTAGCTACTTTATTTCTAATCCGTGATGCAAGCGGATTTACGAGCGAGATGCAGTTTGCAGTAGCAGTTGCAATTATCTCATTTGGTGTAAATGCACTTGTATGGTTTGATGGGGCAATAGCGGACATCGGAGCAAGCACTTCATCTATGGACGAGGAACTTGCCAACTCTGAAATGGGGAAGAATTTTAAAAAGGCCCCCTTTATCGCTTTCAGAGTTATGGCTTTTGCCATTGTTGTGTTGAATACGGTTGCACAAGTAATAGCACTATACGCATAGGCTAAACATAGGACGGGGCATTACGCAGAACATCATCAGTTCGCCGGAAATACACGTTATGTAAAGTAATGTTTACCAGAAACCCTTAAATTCCTGTATTGCGCTTATTTGCCCTGATATAGGGTCGAGGTAATAAATATCGGATTTTTAGTGAACTGGTAACTGGTTTATCCTAGAGATCTACTAACGGAGGAAATATGCTTGGAGAAAAATGGATTACTGATAGGACTCCTACTGAAAGATTCCCTCATTACACTCGTGCTAATGCCGGTGAAGTGCTTGCCGACCCTGTAACTCCGCTTGGGTGGACATTTGGCTGGGAATCTGGAATTGTCCTCGGATGCCGAGATGGATTTGTTTCATACGGTGTCTTTGACGCCGATGAATACGGCGACCCTCCTGAAACATTCGGTCTTTTCGGAGGTTATTTCTACAATTGTTTGACGTCGGCTCGGATGATGGGCGTACGCATGCCTGGCGTTACTCCTGAAGCTATTGACGATGCATATTTTGATGCTCATCCAGATGTCCCACCTTACGTTGCAGAGGATTGGCATGAAAGTCCACGACACAGTGAAATGCTCACTGAAACAGGCGCTTACTTGCTAGGTGCAGAATCTCATCCACCTACGGAGGAACACAAATTGCTCGCTCAAAAGATTCGAGCAGGACGCCCTGATTTATCATCTTTAACAAACTCAGAGCTATTGGCCAGAGCTCGTTCACTGCAGCCGCATCTTGTCGCCATGTTCGAACAACATGTTTGGGTGTCTTTAGGAGCATCAAATGGTCCAGGAATACTCTCAGCACTTTTAGCCGAGGTCGATCGGCTTGATGATGTGGTTAAACTACTGTCCGGTATCGGAGATGTGGACTCTGCAGACATTGGCCGAGAACTTTGGAAATTATCTCGGATGATTAGGCAAAACTCAAATCTCTCTAATGCTTTTGATCAGGGAGTTGACGACTTAATCCTTGATCGTTGTTCCGAAGAATTTGGTGCAGCCTTTAATGATTTCCTTTACAACCATGGTTCCAGAGGTCCGAATGAATGGGATATTGGTGCAGATACCTACGAAACGAAGCCTGAATTGGCTCTTTCAATGCTTAATTCAATGAGGCAGCAAGATGACAGCGCTGACCCGGAAATAGCAATTCAAAGAAATGGAGAGATCCGCGAAGAATTGAGGATTGAATTTTCAGAAATGTTTGCAGGCAATGAGGAAGCAGCCGCCATGTTTGCTGCTGGAATGCAATCCGGTGAAGTTTGGCTAGCTGCGAGAGAGCGACAGAAAAGCTCAATTGTGAAACCCATTCAAGAGATTCGACTATGTTTCATTGAACTGGCTTCAAGACTCGTCGAAAGTGGATCGATATCTGATGCCGACCTTATTTTTATGCTGCTTGAAGGTGAATTAGATGAGTTCATAGCTGATCCCTCTTCCTTTGATGAGCTACTATCTGAACGAAAGTCAGATTTTGCACTCCTCTTTGATCTAGTCCCACCTTTTATCGTTAATACTAAGTGCGCTCCCCTATCTGAATGGGATAAAAGATCTGAACGTCAAATAGATCCTGTCGGTGGAGGCGATGTCCTTTCTGGAGTTGCTTGCTCACCGGGATTGGTCACAGGGATTGCAAGGGTAATCTTGGATCCAAACGACTCTGCAAGTTTAAAGCCAGGAGACATTTTGGTTACCCAAAATACCGACCCTGCTTGGACCCCTTTATTTCTTGTAGCTGGAGCAGTTGTAGTGAATGTCGGCGCTATTGCTAGCCATGCAAGCATAGTGAGCCGAGAACTAGGAATCCCATGCGTAGCCTCAGTCCCAGACGCAAGTTTACGTATACCAGATGGTGCAACAATTACAGTTGACGGTTCAAACGGAACTGTATCTATTGACCAATTGCCCAATTGAGCTCCTTTGTTGGGTAAGAGCAGAATAGGCACTAAAACGAATCAGAATCGCATAAAGGGAAATTTAAAACTTGCAGCTTTAATGGCTGGATTTATTGGTGGTTGGGACGCCTCTGCGTCTTTCTTTGTCTTCCCAGATATACGTGACAATTTTGCTGGCGGAGACGCTGCAGCAGCATCATGGGTACTAACCGTGACAAATATCGTTGGCGCAGCATTACTTCTCCAGTCTGGGAGACTGACAGATAAATCTGGACCGCATCGACTCTATAAATTCGGAGTGCAGATATTTGTACTAGGCGTAGTGCTGTCTACAATTGCTCCTTCTCTATGGTTCCTTATCATCGCTCGAGGTTTATCTGCTGCTAGTCAGGCCCTTATGGGACCTGCTGCCATTGCGCTTGTAATCAAATACTCGGGTCGGGGGCACGAATCTGAAGCCGTTGGCCGCTGGGGGTTCTACACTGCTGTTGCCGGTGCTATCTCACCACTAATCGTGACTCAATTGATTAGTACTTTTACTTGGCGTTCATTATTTGCTCTTCAAGTACCAATAGGTTTATTCGTATTGTATTGCCTATCCGGCGTTGACCTCCCCAAAGGAGGAGACAGTTCAGTCTCTATAAAACCATTAGATTCGATCATAACGATATCTGGTTTAACACTGATAATACTTCCAATCGTAAAAGCTGATAACTGGGGAATTACATCACTAAAAACACTTAGTTTTTTCGTAGCGGGATTGCTTCTTCTGGTACTTCTTGTGAAGAACTCAAGCGAATCACCCTCTTCACCTCTTCAATTGCAATTGTTCAAAAATAGAAATTTTGTATGTGCAAGCATTATGTCTTTATTCGCCGGAATTGCATTTTATGCCCATTGGATGTCTGTACTGCTTTACATGACTGAAATTTGGGATTATGGAATCGTGAAAGCAGGTTTAATCTTGACAATCATGCCTGGGTCAATGAGCCTATTTTCAATTACATCTGGGCGCATGTCAGATAATTACGGATTTCGTTGGGTGATTATTCCGGGAATATTAGTGTATTCGTCACTGTTTTTCTTTCTATGGCTCTGGGTAGGTCCGAATGAGTCAATGACGTTTCTTATCCCTGCTCTGGTCGGTTCTGGAATTGGCATGGCAACTGTTTGGCCGACCCTGACTGCAATAGGCGCTAGCGGAACCGAAGAGTCACTCCTTGGTAGTGCTACATCTGTAATTCATACCATTCAACGTGTCGGAGGAGCGCTTGGTATCGCTGTTGTACTTGCCATTGTTGGTTCAGTTGGTGAAGTTGGTTCATATGAAGCATTTCGTGCTGGTTTACTAGTTATGCCAATGGCTGGAGCAATTACCCTTATTTCTGCTTTGTTTCTAGATAACCGTTCTTGACGAATTAACGTGAAGCTCGTTGCAGTATCTCCTGAACAACAGTTGCAACATGAGTTCCATCCAGAGAATAGACTTTCCCTGTTGCTAAACCTCGATTTCCGATGTGATTAATTCCTTCATGTACATGCAATTGCCAAGCATATGGGTTTTTTGACCGATGAAACCATACGGCATGGTCAAGACTCGCTCCGAAAAAAGGTGGTTCAGTTTCGCCACCCCAAAGCCCATCAAAATTAGGATTCTTTCTAATTGCCGCGTCGAATGGAACATCATCACTTGCGTAGGCAACACCCAATTCATTCGCAATGACACTTGATGTCTCCCCATTAAGTTTTAGCCAAACCGCATGTCCGTATGGCGCTTCGCCAGTCGGGATTACGCGTCTTTCCATGAGTTCCGACCAATTATCACTTTCTAAATCAGTCGGGCTTGGGACTAAAGACATATCAAATTGGGCAGAAATGTCTGGCCCAGTTTCAAGTACCTGAAAAGATGCCGACAGACTTAAGATAGCCCCGTCAGACTGAGTTGCAACAACGCGGCGAGTAGCAAAGGATTTACCATCTCGTAATAAATCAACTTCGAAATTAATCACCTGTTCGGAAGTACCACCTCGTATAAAGTAAGCGTGAACGGAGTGAACTTTCATTTTATTATCAACGGTGTTTTGAGCGGCTGCCAATCCCTGAGCTACTACTTGCCCCCCGTAAACTCTCCCCCATTGATAATCAGGACTGTTTCCTCGATAAGTGGTTTCAGATAGTTGTTCCAGTTCAATTAAGTCGTTAAAAGAATGTATTTCGTCTGATGATTTCACGGTGAATCCTTATTAGCTTTCTCTGTTTGCTCCGCACAAGGGTATTATCTTTATATGCAAAACGCTGTCATCATAACAGGTGGAGGCTCGGGACTTGGGAAAGCATTATCTAAATTGCTCAAATCCAGGGGCGAGGATGTTATAACGATTGATTGGTCAGGTGAAGTAAATATAGAAGCAGATTTATCTACTGAGTCTGGAAGAGCACTAGCGGTTAAAGAATCTTTGAATTTATGCAAAACGCCAAAATCAGTTATTTCGAATGCTGGCTTAAGCCCTATCCATAAAGACCCGACTCAAATTTTAGAAGTGAACTGGTTTGGAGCTGTATACGTTTTAGAGCATTTTTTAAAACCACTTTCTAAAAATCCTTTCGGTGCGGCAGTTGCCATCTCGTCAATTGGAGCGGCTATCGGTGGCGACACCAACCTTGAACGCTATTTGCTTGATTATGATGCTTCCGCGGCGAAGGACTACATAAGTGAGATAGCTCAAGACAAACCTTTAGATGCCGGAATAATTGCTTACAGCACATGCAAAGCTGCTTTAGCTCGGTATGTTCGTTTAAATGCGAGTAGTTGGGGGGCCGAAGGCGTTCGTTTGAACGCTATCGCTCCAGGTCGCATGGAAACTCCCATGCTAGATGGGTTGCTATCAAATCCGGATGTTTCTCCGGGTATTAAGGCGATGCCAACCGGAATCTCCAACTCGGCGACGGCTGATGAAGTGGCAAATGTTGTTGACTTCTTTCTTGACCCTAAGTCATCTTTCGTCCATGGTCAGGTGCTGTATGTTGACGGAGGGTCAGAGGCAATTCTACGCCCAGACCTTATATAAGAATTAATGCATTCACACACCTTGTATCTTTCTTGGGGCACACTCTTGTAATGCGGTTTTTAATAGATGATTTGAGTGATTTGGATGATGCCATTTTGGATCGACTACCGGAAGAGATAAAGAACCAGATTTCAAATGGGAATTTGAAAAAACTTCCGAAATCTTTGGTTGATTCACTTCCCGATCAGATTTCTGAAACAATCCCAAACTCTTTGGTTGAAGCTGCGAATACAAACCCGATCCTAACGTTGATTATTGTTATTTGTGGAACTATTGGAATTCTTGGCTTCATCTACGGTGTGTTTAAAAGCGGATTCAAAACAGCCTTATTCTTCGCACTTGTTGCTATCTGCTCATGGGGTTATTACGCGATACTCTAGCTATCGCCCAGTGGTACCTGCGGTTACTCCCCCATCGATGTAGATTATTTGCCCGTTAACGTATCGCGCTGCTTCGGAAATTAAAAATTTGATCACTTCAGCAATATCAAGTGGTTCTCCAACCCTCTTTAGCGGAACTGCGTTAGCTCGTTGTTCGCGCGCACTACCTTCATAATTCGCTGAGGTTCCTTCAGTGACGATTAGCCCTGGCCCCACCGCGTTGACTCTTATTGGGGCTAATTCCAATGCCCACTGTTGAGTGAGGGTTTCAATCGCTGATTTTGATGCTGCATAAAGACCCAAACCAGGGGAATTGGTTTTTGCTGCAGCTGAGGTGAGGTTGATTATTGCGCTTTTGCTGGTCTTGCGCATCTTTGGGAGAGCATATTTTGTGCAGTGTACAGTCCCCATGAGATTTACTTGAATTACTTCTGACTGGAGTGTGAGTGACATTTCGGACAGTTGTTGTGGGATCCAAATTCCAGCATTATTGACCAAGGCATCTATCTCTTTGAGTGAAGCAAAAAAGTCCGCAACTTCGGTTTCATTGGTCACATCAAAATTCGCTGTTTCGCAGTTAAGCTTTTTACCTGCCTCTTTCAGAGTGTCGGGGTTCTTGTCTACAATAATTACTTCGTAGTTTTCGCTTAATAATGTTTCGGCTGTGGCGAAACCTATTCCTTGCGCTCCACCAGTTACAACAATCCGCATGGTTTCTGTCATTATTGTGATTCCGATTCTTGTTAGAAGGCTATTTCGATTGTGACTCGTATATTTGTCGCAAGAGCCAGAATCGCAAAAATCTACCGATACTGTACCGAAGGTAGACGAACCCGCCGACTATTGACAGTGTTAAACCGAAGATTGCAAGAATCACATGTTCGTTGTGCTCTAAGTTGTCGATAGCTAAATCTCCACTATTTTGAGAGCCAGCGACGAAGTACGCTATGAAAGCTAAGACTGAACCCCCTACCAGAAGTATTAATCCTAGAATCTCGTATACGCGATCACGGTCTGTCTTCCCTTTTTTCTTTCTCATATCTTCGACTGCTTGTTGAAAATCATCTGTCATAATTGAATTCCCCTATTGCTCACTTCTATCTTTCTCCCTTCTGCCAAGATAGGCAGCTGAGAGTTCTTCCTCAAGTTCGTTCGGATCTCCCTCACGAACTATTTTCCCGTTAATCATTATTCCTGCTTTATTTGAAACACCTAATACAGTTCTTGCGAATTGTTCAACAACAAGGACGCCTATTCCTTCTTCTGAAATTTGATGAACTATCTCGTATAGATCTTTAACAATTTTGGGGGCTAAACCCATAGACAACTCATCCAATAAAAGAATTTTGGGGTTGGTTCCAAGAGCTCGCGACATCGCTAACATTTGTTGTTCCCCACCGGAAAGCGTTCCGGCTAGTTGCTTCCGACGAGTTGCTAACTGTGGGAATCTGTCAAAGGTCGCTGTCTCAATTTCGTCCAGTTCTGCCCCTGTGTGTGTCATCACCACTAGATTCTCTTGGACACTTAGATTAGGGAAGATACCTTTACCTTCGGGAATCGTGCATATTCCAACTTTTGATAAGATTTCGGGATTTATCCCTTCCATTGACTGGCCGGAGACTCGTAGTTCCCCTGTGGAGATCCCGATCTGCCTGCTACAGACTTTTAACGTTGTTGACTTCCCTCCCCCATTAGGACCTAGTAGAGCATAAATATCTCCTGCTTGTAATTCAAGGTTGACTCCGTCCAGTACAGGTATCCTCCCATATCCTGCAGTAACCTCAACTAATTGCATCAACGGTTTACTCATAAGTCGCCACCAAGATAAGCGTCTATGACCCTCTTGTCGATTTGGATCTCATCAGTTGAACCGCTCGCAATAATTGACCCGAAATCTAAGACATACACGTGGTCACACACAGACATGACTAAAGACATATCATGTTCCACAAGGAATATCGTGATTCCCTCGTTAGTTAATGTTCGGAGAATGTTCCCAAATTCTGCCGTTTCAATATCGTTTTGCCCAGACGCTGGTTCGTCAAGCAGTATCAATTTAGGGTCTTGCATCAATGAGCGTGCGAGTTCAACCAATCTAGCTTTCCCAGTTGGTATTTCAGCGACGTGGTGATCCGCCAACTCAGTTAATCCGGTTAGTTCAAGAGTGTCTTCAATCTTTTGATCAATTAATTTTCGAACGATTGTTGAAGTATTACCTCTTGTCCACTGGTTTCTTATTTCAGCGGAGACTCGTATGTTTTCTTCAACTGTTAGAGATGGGAAAAGTTCAAGTCTTTGGAAAGTTCTACCGACTCCGCTTCGTGCCCGCTTATACGGCGCCATGTTCGTGATTCTTTCCCCATCCAAACTGATAGCGCCTTCATCGGCCCGGTGAAGACCACTCACCACATTAAATAGGGTTGTTTTTCCAGCTCCATTGGGCCCAATCAATCCAGTGATTATTCCACGTTCTACGGACATTGACACGTTGTTTAAGGCTATGTGCCCGCCGAATCTGACTGTTATGTCTTTTATGTCTAGGTAACTCATCAGTGAGACCTATCTTCAAAGTCTTTGGGATGAGAAAATGGTAAATTCAATTCTTTGTTTAAATCCTCAACTATTTGATCCGTGTAACTATGGTCAATACCAATAAGTTCTAGTGGGTGCATTTTTTCTGTTTCTAGGTCTTTCTTCTTAGCTTCGGCGATTAAGGGGCACAGGAGAAGAGTCGGAACAAATAAGAGCAGGAATGTCCAACCGTCAATGACGTCTGTTATTCGAAAGATCCAAAAGCATGTCGTTGCTGCCACTCCTATTGACAAGAGCGTTCTATTGCTTTCTTCTTTGAGAATTCTATAGCCATCAAATATTTGAGCGGCGATTCCATTTGGGTTACGTCCCAATCCGATTCCCGCCATAGCAGGACCGAGGAATATAAAAAAGTCATGTATGACTGTGAAAAGCCAATCGAAACTTGACCAGTCATTTGCTAATTTATCCCAGAAGTCTCCCATGACAAGAAAAGCTGTTCCATAGAGGATCCCTCCGATTAAGGCTCCACTGATATATCCGATGCCACTTACCACGGTAAGCATAAATAGTGCCAGTCCTTCAAAAACTGTAAATGGTGCGTCCTCCTGAATGGCTCGCAAGTTGGACGCGTGCAGCGCTCCACCGAAGCCAGCGATGGCCGCTGCCAGAGTGAATACCGATAGTTTGAGTTTGAGCATGTTTAAGCCAAGCGTCGCGCATGCGGCGGGGCTGTCTTTCATTGCCGATAGTTGCCTGCCGTATGTGCTTCTTCTAAGGATTACAAGCAAAATAGCAATTAACGAGAACGTGATTGTTAGAAGTATCAACATAGCTGATTGATTTTTTCTAAAATCTATCCCAAAGAATCCTGGGCGGGGTATGTTCAGCGCCCCGTTATTGAATACATTGAACGTCACGTCTTTCCCGTCCCCTATAAATGGGATATCTAAGCTCAAAGTTTGTCGTTGCTTGTATACCATTTTGTCAACAAAGATAGCGAACGCAAAAGTCGCTAATCCCAAATAAAGACCACGTAATCGTAACGCTGGTACAGCGACGACGGCACCAATTGCCCCTGCAATAAGTGCAGCAACTATGAGTCCGCTAAAAGATATGCTTTCCCGACTTGCTATCCCCGTACCCGATGTTCCATCAAAAATAGTTACTAACCCAAGTACTCCAATCGTAAATACTGAAACCGCTCCCCATAATCGCGCACGTGCAAGTCCAAATGCTGGGAAAACCAGATATCCAAAGAAAGCAGCTAAGAATACCGCCAGCGTAGCGAATCCTGCTCCAGTTTCTACTCCCGAACCAACATCAAATTGATAAGCGGATATTGCTCCGATTCCTGCGAAAGCAAGTGGAGCTAAGTTTATCTCTCCCGCATATCCAGTTAATAAAACCATTGAAAGACCTATGATCGCGAATCCGATTCCTTTTGCAAGGCTAAATTCCCACTTGTTCTCGAGGATAAGTGTCAAGGCAGAAATGAATATTATAAAAATTGCTCCCCACGTAATTGATGACTTGATTGTGGGAACTTTGAAACTTTCGCGATATTTGGCTAGCGAACTTCCTCGTAATCGCTCTTGAGGTAGAAGTATGAGAATTACGAAGAGGATAACTACCGGTATCGCTGACCGTAATTCGGACAACCACGGCCACTTTCTTCCTGTTCCAGAAAGCCAATTCCAGTATGACACCGCTAAACCTATAACTAGACCCCCCATAAATGTTAAAGGAAGATTTTTCAGTCGACCAAATATTGCTGCCGCATAGGCATTAACTACAAGGAGCGTGAGCGCGAGAACATTAAGACTTCCTAGGAGCGGGGAAATGAGAATTCCTGCTACTGCTGCCATCATTGCTCCGATAGCCCAGCTCAGTAATGCTGCGAAATCTGGTTTTCCTCCATTGAGCTGAACGAGTTCTCGGTTATCAACTACTGCTCGCATTGTTATGCCAATTCTTGTATTCGTCAGAAGGAATTTCAGAAATAAGGCAAGCAATAATGCGGTGACGACCACGATTGTTTGATGTGTTGTTATGTAAGCGTCTCCTATTGACCATTTTGATTCCCTTCCGAAGAATGGTTCGGGGATCCGTGATTCAAGGTCTTGCCAGATCCAATTTGTTCCACCTATAAAAGCCAGCATAACTGCGATAGGTATCACCAATTTTGTTGTTTCGTTGGTACCTTCTAATCCGCGCATAACGACCAATTGAAGAAAAATTCCGATAATGGGTGCAACTACAAATAGTACAAACAACATGGCGATGGGTGCAGGCCATTGTCCTCCCCACCCGGCATCCCAACGTAACTGCCAGTAGATAAATGCTGTGAACATGCCAATCGCCCCATGAGCAAAATTGAATATGCCTGACGTCGTGTAGGTAACGACGAGCCCCGCTGAAGCGATTGAGTAGATAGAACCAATCGCTAATCCAACGACTGTGAACGTAACCAGTTCAGTCATTGCATACTGAAATTACTCAGTGATGAATTTCTGAGAAACTCTGTTCTCATCAAGTTGAGCGTCATCTGTCCATCTATTTGTGAATTCCCCAGCCCATGCATCATCACACGCATATGTCCCTGGCTCCGGTGGAAATATTCTTTCATAAGTATCTCCTACTAGCTCAAGGACGATTCCGCATGGTGGTGGTTCGTTCACGCCAGGATTACTAGCGACATGAAGTCCGCCACCACTCCATTCCTCTATTTTCTCTGCTTCTGAGAGAACACATTCCCTCGTGAGTTCAGATCCACAGGCTTTCGCTGCCGTAGCCCACAACATAAATGCCGAAGCTGCCTGCATGCCCAGCAAAGCAATTTCACCACCGGCAACTTCCATAATGTCTAAATAGTCAGAAACTGCTTTCGAGTATTCACGTTCTTCAAAGGGCACAAATGCCATCCGCACATAGGTCCGATCCATGACGCCATCGCTATTAGCTTCCCGGCAGCTATTTTCGTAGAAATTAGCGTCTGTCGTGTAAATAGCCTCAAATCCATTAACAGACGCAGTAGCACGAAAGGCTTGATAGTTGGGCAAACACGCACCAGTAAAATAAACGTGTTCCACGCCGGCATTTTTTAAGTCAAGGACAAATGGTGTCCAATCATCTTCGCCGACAATGTTGTATTCAAGATTAATAACAAATTCGAATCCCAGTGGTGGGTAAGAAGAAAGCGTTTTATCTTTAGTTTCTATCGTTGCCCCAAAGTTTCCATACATTGTCCCCGATTTCCCTATGGAATCTGGATAAGTGTCTGCGATGTAAGCGGCCATTGACAACGGGTTCCGATCCGATGGATTTGGAACAGGCTGTATCATCCATGGACCATGGGCTGCAGCGGCGCTAACCGTGTAGGTCGGAATATGAGCGAGTTCACATTGAACCCGAGATTCTTCGCCGATTCCATCAACTGCGAATCCTTCAGCAACCATCATAAACATGCGTGGGCATGCGTCTAGCCATACATTATTGACCTCGAAGATCTTTGCGTCATACAGTTCTACTTCTATCTGACGCCCGTTGATGCCACCAAGTGAGTTGCATTTGTCAACGAAAGCTTGCAACGTATCTGTCTGTGTGATGTTTAAACCAAGTGCTGCAGCGTAACCTCGGTCGTCACCACCTCCAATAAGAATAGACTCATCGGTAACTCCTTGTTCAGTATTTCCAGAAGCATCTCCGGGGTTGCATGGCCATGTTAGATCTCCGAAGGTTTCATATTCCGGTTCAGGTTCAGGCTGAGGCTCAGGCTCAGAAGCGGGCTCTGGTGTATCAGTAGTTCCATCTTCTTGTGTCTCTACTTTTTCCGCAACTGGTTCATCACTTTCTTCAGTTGCGGCATTGTCAGTGCCTGACTGACTTTCTGTTGGGGCGGTTGTCTCATTCGAGTTTGTGGAAGTCGCTCTATCGCCTCCCCCACCGCAAGATGTAGTTATAAGCAATAAGGTCGAAATAATTGACAGTACTTTTAGTCTGGTCCGCATAATCCCCCAATTCAAACGCTGTGATGAAAGAGTACACGGATTTTGAGTTTGGGTCAGATCCAGATGATTTGTTAAGAAAAAATTACGTTAGCGCTGTCCGTCAAGGAACGCTTGTCGAGCTTTTTCTCCTTCTCCAACTAAATTCAGTTCGAACGTGTATCCCTGCTCGTACCGGTAACTGTTGCGTATATCAATAATTTCTATCCCATTTGCGGATCTTTTAGCAGCTCGTATCGTTCGAGCTTGTTTCTTTGCAATTCGCTTAGCTAAATTACGGGCGGTTTCCATGAGTTCCGTTTTTGGGACGACGTCATAGATGGTTCCGTAACTTGCTAGTTCTTCGGCTGGTGCTGTTTCACATGTATAGAGCATTTGACGGGCGCGTTGCTGAGGGACAAGTCTTTGCAGATGGGTCAAAGCTCCTAGAGCGCCGTTATCGACTTCAGGTAGCCCAAATTGTGCTTGATCTGCAGCTACAACAATATCGGCGGAGCCAGCCAAGCCGATTCCAGAACCTAAGCAAAAGTCATTGACTGCTGCAATTACCGGAACGGCACATTCGTAGACCGCAGCAAACGCGTCATAACATGCCTGATTGACGTTGAGAATACCTTCATTTCCAGAAAGAGCTTGGATTTCTTTTATATCAACTCCGGCACAGAAGCCTTTACCCGAAGCAGTAAGAATCGCTACTTTGATTTCCTGGTTTTTCGCAACATTATTGAAAATAGCCGCGATTTCGAAGGTGTCGTCAATATTGAGTGCGTTTACGGGCGGGTTATCCATAGTGATTTCTAGGATTCCGTCTTCGTTCATATTTTGTAGTATTGCCATTTATCTCCTCGCTATCACTGAACTGCCATGTCCAAACATTCCGTAGTTAATGGACATGCCTATTTTTGCGTTTTCTACTTGTCGCCCATCAGCGTCTCCGCGAAGCTGCCAGGTGAGCTCACATACCTGCGCTATTGCTTGAGCTGGTATTGCTTCACCGAACGCTCCTAATCCACCTGACGGGTTAACGGGGATTCGTCCGCCTAGGCTTGTATCACCGTTATGGAGCATGTTTCTTGCCTCTCCTGTCTCACATAACCCAATGTGCTCGTACCAGTCGAGTTCGTAGGCGGAGCTTAAGTCATAGACTTCAGCAAAGTCAAGGTCGTTTGGTGTTATGCCAGCTTCTTTGTAGGCATGTTGTGCTATTTGGTTTTTGAAAGTGTGACTTGAATCTCCTGCCGCCACCCACGAATCAGAGGCGAAGTATGGCATATCTATTATCGCGTTTGGATACACAGGGCTCACAGTAGAAATTCCTGATATTTTTACTGGGTCTTGTACGCCTTTTTTCTTAGCGTAGTCAAGGCTTGAAACGACTAAGGCAGCTGCTCCATCGCTTGTCGAGCAGATTTCCAGTAGTCGAAGGGGATCTGCGACGACGGGTGATGCGTTAACGTCATCGATAGTAAAAGATTTGGCGTATCTGGCATTAGGGTTTTGTGCACCGTGGTTTGAATTTTTGACTTTAACTGCAGCAAAATCGTCTTGGGTATCTCCATAGAGTGCCATTCTTCGTCTAGCAAACATTCCAAAGTAAGCGGGGTTTGATAATCCCATGAGGCGAAAACGTAGCCAATCAACGTCATTTGGACGGTCTCCAGGTACTGGAGCAAACATGCCTTTCGCTACTTGGTCAGCGCCTACAACGAGGGCGACGTCACAAATGCCAGAGAGAATTTGGGCCCGTGCTATGGATAAAGCGGTAACTCCAGAGGCGCAAGCGGCATAACTCGAAGCTAGTTGGCAACCTTGGAAACCAAGCGCGTTCGCGAATGTAGAGGCAGATACCCAGCCCGGGTAACCGTTTCTTACCGTATTCGCTCCCGAAATAAATTCAATTTCTTCCCAATCAACACCGCTGTCACCCAATGCTTCTTTAGCGGCATGCACACCGAGGTCAACGAATGATTTACCTGGAAATTTTCCCCATTGGTGCATCCCGACTCCCAGTACTGCTATTTCATCTACCGCCATATTCGGTCACCCATCACGCTAGGTCCCATTTCCAAACGATGTAGTCATGATCATCGTCTGAGTAGAGCACGTCTAAAGCAAGTTTGACGTCTAGTCCCACTTCTAAATCGTTGATATCTATTCCTGACATCATTTGCCCACATATAACCATGTTTTCTTCCTCTAATTGCGCAGCACAGATAAGAAAAGGTTCAAAAGGTTCGGTGATCTGGTATGGAAGTGCTGGAGGGTATCCAGCGGACGTGTAACTCCATATTTTGGCGTGCGACGATAAATATACTTCTACTCGTTCATCATCATTGACACATCTGGGGTCTCCGCCACTGAGATCTTTGGGGAAGTAGTAACTTTGGCTAGTTACACCTCGACCGCCGATTAAACGTGGATTATCAAAATCCATAGTAAACATGCCATCTACGGCTGGTACACGTATCTTTGCCATAGGTGTAGTCTAGGGGATCTATTCTATGCTTTGCCTAAACGACGACAAGGAGAGGGTTGAATTTTGGATAATAAAACTTTACTTGTTACCGACCTGGATGGAACTTTATGGTTCGACGGAGAGACATGCCACCCGAAATCGTTGGAAGCTTTCCGCACCATTCAAGATCGTAATATCCCTATCCTCGTTGCTACTGGGCGAAGATTACGCATTGTGGCTGATTCCTTTAAGCAATTCGGATGGAGAGTCCCCTGCTTGCTTTTGAATGGTTCTTTGTGTTATGACTTCAACAGAAACTACAATCTTTTCTCGGTTCCGTTTTCACAGGAAGCGAGCACATCCATTTTGGAAATATTTGAATCACATGATTTGTCTCCAACTGTTTATGCAGATGATAGTTATGTGTACGCAAATGAGCCCACAACTAGTAGCGGTCATATTGAAGCAATCGGAACGGACTTAATCCAAACCCAAAACCTCAACGTCTACAAACAAGGACTAAATGCTCTCAATTTCTGTATTCTTGGCCTACAAAAAACCGAATTAAATAATGTCGTTAGTGAGTTACGTTCAACTGGCTTTGGGAACCCATCTTTTTACATTGATAGACTCTTTGGAGGATACTCACTTACCGTCCAACCACCCGAAGTTTCAAAGTGGTCTGGAATCATGCAATGGTGTACCACAGTGGGATTCAAACCTTCACGGATTGTGACTATAGGCGACGCAGGCAATGACCTTGAAATGCTCTCGAATGCTGACACAGCAATCGTCGTGAAAGGCGCTGAGCAACGACTTCTGGATCTCTCTGACCACACTATTGATATTCCCGAGGTAGGTGGCTGGGCGCAGATACCAGAATTGCTTTAGGTTTAACATACGATTTCTGAAAAATGTGCGAAGCGAATATGCTCTAGTCATAATCTTTAGTTAAGGAGTCACATGTCTATTTCTTCTTGGGATGACTATCCGGTCCATCAAGCACCTGAATATATTCGCCATCCAGCTACTAGTGACAGGAATTTCTATGACCGGTATTATTTCAATCTTCATGCTTCCTCAGATGAAGTTATGACAATTTTTGGCTTAGGTCAGTATCCGAACCTAGGCGTTACTGATGCTTTCATTGTTGTTGGGACGAAAGAGAAACACAGAGTCGTTAGGGCTTCAATGCCTTTAGAAGATAGATCCATTCTTCAAGTGGGTCCTATATCCGTTGAAATACTAGATCCTTTAAAATCTCTTCGTGTTCAATGTGAGCCAAATGAATGGGGAATAGAAATGGATGTCACGTGGACTGCGAGCCATTACCCGCTTGAAGAACCGCGCCAATATTTACGTAGGGAAGGCAAAGTCGTTTTTGACACGATGCGCTTCGCTCAGTTAGGACGGTGGGAGGGAACCCTGCGCACTCCGGACCATTCATGGACCGTAACGCCTGATTTGTGGGGTGGGAGCCGAGACCGTTCCTGGGGTGTCCGTCCAGTCGGCGAGAAAGAATCTGATGGCATACGACAAGGCGTTTCTGTCATGGAGGGATTATGGAATTATTTTCCGATAGATTTTGAAGATCATTCAATCATTTACATGCTTCAAGAAACCAACGACGGTGTCCGCGAGTTAGAAGAAGCTATGCGCGTGTGGCATGCTCCTGGCAGATCGAATGAATGGCTCGGGACTCCAACTTATAAACACCACCTCGTGCCAGGTACTCGAATGCTTGAAGGGTCCACAATTCATTTCCCTGATGCGGGAATTGATATGCGGTGTACTCCCCTGTTGGCTAATTATGTCGCTATGGGTACTGGATATGGTATTGAAGATGATTGGCGTCATGGTATGTACCAAGGGCCAGAACTAGTAGTGCAAGGTTTAGAAAATAATGTCAGTGATATATCAGGAATAGGTCAATACGGCATCGTTGACCATGTTGGGCGCTTTGAATACGATGGCAATGTTGGGTACGGCTTGTATGAACACGGTTTTTGGGGGCGTTTCGAAAAATACGGTCTACATGATCGAACTTCTACTTTTCCAACATGAAATCTGCTTCTAACAGCGAAGTAGTTCATGTTTAAGGTATTCTGTCTGTAGGTCATAAATTGACTGCGGGAGAGTTCAACTATGTTGACGCCGAAGGAGCAAGGGTCCCTCCGAAACTCTCAGGCACAAGTACCGCAGAAAATAGGCCTATCTGGAAAGAACGTTGATTCGTTCACCGAAGGGGAAAGACTGAAAAGTCGAAGCTCTCAGGTACCGAGACAGAGGGGGACGCTACGAAAAGTCTGAGGTACTGATATGTCAAACATTGAGCAATTCTCCGAACGCCACATTGGTCCAACAAACAGTGAAGTTCAACATATGTTGACGCTACTGAATGTTTCAGATTTGAAAGAACTCGTTGATTCAACTGTTCCTCAAAGCATTCGTGACATGTCGGATGATTTGGTACTGCCTAAACCGTTAACGGAACAGGCAGTGTTAGCGAAACTCAAGGAAATCGCTGCAATGAATACTGTAAAGACGTCCATGATAGGTCTTGGATATTACGATACGTACACTCCAGCAGTAGTTCAACGAAATATTCTTGAGAATCCTGCGTGGTATACGGCTTACACTCCATATCAGCCTGAAATCTCTCAAGGTCGTCTTGAAGCTCTTTTGAACTTTCAGACCCTAGTCAGTGATTTGACGGGTTGTGACATTGCGAATGCTTCTTTGTTGGATGAACCAACAGCTGTCGCAGAGGCAATGACAATGCTGAAGCGAGTCTATAAAGGTGACGGAAATACGTTCCTTCTAGATAGTGAATGTTTTCCGCAAACGATTTCTGTGGTTCAGACTCGTGCCGAAGCTATGGGAATAAATGTCATTGTTGGAAATCCCGATAATCCTCCCGAAAACTGTTTCGCCGTTATGTATCAATCACCTAGAACAAGCGGAGAAATACCTGATTTAACGACCGCTATCACCACTCATAAGGAAAATAATCTACTTGTAGGTGTAGCTGCTGACCTGTTATCTCTCTGCTTACTTACTCCCCCAGGGGAACTCGGAGCTGATGTAGTTGTCGGAAGCGCTCAACGTTTTGGTGTTCCTTTGGGTTTTGGCGGACCACATGCTGGTTATATAGCGACACGTCATGAATACCGGAGATCCTTACCTGGAAGAATTGTGGGAGTCTCTATTGATTCGCATGGCAATCGCGCACTCAGGCTTGCTCTACAAACACGGGAACAACACATACGGAGAGAAAAAGCCACGAGCAATATCTGTACCTCTCAAGTGCTCCTCGCAATTATTGCTGGAGCCTACGGTGTTTACCATGGACCGGAAGGTTTAAAGAATATCGCTGAAAGAACACATAATTTAATGACTCAATTTGCGACAAGTTTGAAGTCTTCTGGTTACAAAATCCTGACGAAGCAATGGTTTGATACGGTCACAATCTCAACTCCAACTGAAGCAGAGTCACTCATTGCTAAAGCTAATGACATCGGCTACAACCTGCGATACGTAGACGCTGATCATATAGCCATCGCTTTTGATGAAACAACTAAGATTTCTGACCTCAAATCACTTCTTCCTGTGTTTGGGGCCACCAATCTCCAAGAAAGAACTCCAAGTCCTATTTCAGCAGCGATGGTCCGCACATCTCCATTCTGTGAACATCCAGTGTTCCATTCGTATAGAAGCGAAACTGAAATGCTCAGGTACTTGAGGCGACTATCAGATAAAGACCTCGCTTTGGATAGAACCATGATCCCTCTCGGATCATGCACAATGAAACTCAATGCGTCTACAGAGATGATGCCGATCACGTGGCCCGAGTTCGGGAGAATTCATCCATTCGTACCAAGTAATCAACGAAAAGGATACGCCCGTTTAATTTCGGAACTAGAAGATTGGCTTGTAGCCATAACGGGTTATTCCGCTGTCAGTCTGCAACCGAACGCGGGTTCTCAAGGGGAACTCGCAGGTCTTTTGGCAATACGGGCGTATCACGAATCACGAAATGACCACCAACGAGATGTTTGCCTCATCCCCGCATCAGCGCATGGCACCAATGCAGCAAGTGCCACAATGGCGGGGATGAAAGTATTAGTTGTTGAATGTGATCCAAATGGAAACGTTGATTTATCTGATCTAACCAAAAAATCAGAAGAAAACAGTGACACACTTAGTGCAATCATGATCACCTACCCATCAACACACGGTGTTTATGAGGAGTCAGTGATAGAAATATGTGACATAGTTCACCGCCATGGCGGGCAGGTCTACCTTGATGGTGCCAACCTCAACGCATTAGTTGGCGTGGCGCAACCAGGCAAATTTGGTGCTGATGTCTCTCATCTGAATCTCCATAAAACATTTTGTATCCCACACGGAGGTGGCGGTCCTGGGGTGGGACCCGTCGCTGTTGCGGAACACCTCGTTGAATACCTACCAAGTCACCCTCTCGTTAATGATTGCGGAACTGGAAGTGCTGTTGGTCCTATAAGTGGAGCTCCGTGGGGATCGGCGGGCATACTCCCCATATCGTGGTCATACATTGCCATGATGGGCTCAGAAGGACTAACACAAGCCACACACACGGCCATACTGTCTGCAAATTATGTCGCTAAGCGTCTTTCCGGTGATTACGAGATCCTCTTCACGGGTAACAATGGATTCGTCGCCCATGAATGCATCATCGATATCCGCCCGATCACGGCTAAAACAGGTATTTCCGCAGACGATATCGCCAAGCGGCTTATGGACTACGGCTTTCATGCGCCGACAATGTCATTTCCAGTCACAGGAACCTTAATGATCGAACCGACAGAATCCGAGTCGCTTTTGGAATTAGATAAATTCTGCGCAGCAATGATCACGATCAAAAGAGAGATTGATGAAGTCGAGAACGGTGTCGTAACTTATGAAGATTCAATGCTTTATCATGCCCCGCATACTGCTATGCATGTAACTTCAAACGATTGGGCGCACCAGTACACGAGAGAGGAAGCAGCGTATCCTCTCCCAGAAGTGAAGTTGGATAAATATTGGCCACCAGTTGGACGAATCGATGGTGCCTTTGGTGATAAGAATCTTGTCTGTAGTTGTCCAAATATTGATGATTATCGAGACTGATTTATACTTATTGTCTCCGAGGAAAGAAGACTGAAATATGCCAGACGCAATTGTTGAAACAGACGGTAATTTAATGATCGTCACCATGAACCGCCCGAAGAGAATGAATGCCATTTCCGGACCGATGATTGTACGAATGTATGACGCTTTTGTTCAAGCGTCTGAAGACGATGACATCCGATGTATTATCGTGACCGGCGCTAACGGGAACTTTACTTCTGGTGCAGACCTGCGGGCAATGTCCGGCGACGGAGATGACACCGACACTGGAATAGATATGAAGGCTCGATCAAAAGAAGATCCTGAAATTCATTGGAAAGGTTTATTACGTTCATATCGGCCTACCAAACCCATCATTGCCGCCATTGAGGGAGTCGCTATAGCTGGTGGAACAGAGATCCTTCAAGCCATGGATATACGAGTCGCTGGTGAGAGCGCCAAATTCGGAATCTCCGAAGCCAAATGGAGCCTGTACCCAATGGGAGGATCAGCTGTGCGTCTCCGAAGACAAATCCCCTACACAGTTGCTGCTGAATTACTTCTAACCGGTAAGCATATAACCGCTCAGGAAGCGAAAGATATTGGTTTAATTGGTCAAGTTGTTCCAGATGGATCTGCCCTGGACAAAGCAAAAGAGATCGCAAGTCAAATTTGCAAGAATGGCCCACTCGCTATTGAGGCTATTCTAAAAACCCTTCATGAAACTGATGGCATGACAGAACAGGAAGCACTTGACCATGAATACTCATATGGATGGTCTGTGTTTTCCAGTGAAGATGCAAAGGAAGGTCCAAAAGCCTTTTCAGAAAAGCGCACTCCACAGTTTAAAAAGCGATAACCCTCAGACAAGGTTGATTAGGTTTTCCCCGCTCAGTAAGCGCAGAGCATTGTCTGAAATCAAGCGAATCGCATTTGCTTCGTAAGTATCAAATGAAACTGAACAGTGCGGTGACAAGTATAAGTTAGGAGCGTTCCAAAGCGGATCTTCTTTTGTTAGGGGTTCATTGCGTACTACATCAAGGATCGCAGCTCGTAAATGACCTGTACGTAGATAGGCGATGAGATTTTCTTCTACCACGTGTGTGCCGCGAGCAATATTTATAAAAATAGAGCCCTCTTTCATTAACGAAAATAATTCTTGATCAAACATATTTTCTGTTTCTCTGGTTGCAGGTGCTGCCATCACCACTACATCACACAAAGGAAGCATTGTCGTAACGTCTTGACTAGGGAATAAGTGATCAACCAGAGATACGGCTGATGCGTCTTCTACATTTCGTTTGCACGCTAGAACGTTCATGCCAAAAACTTTTGCCTTCTTTGCAATTTCAGTTCCTATTGAACCCAGTCCAACAATTCCAATGGTTCTTCCTTCAGCTTGATTCCCAAATTGCACTTCCCACTCCTTGCGTTCCTGCTGGTCATCAAGTTTTCGTAAATGTTTGAGTTCCTGGAGCAATCGAGCGAAAACAAATTCTGAAATAGCTGAGGAGGCGATACCGCGTGAACTTGTTTGTTGCACACCCATCTCTGCCAAGGCATCGGCATCTATATGGTCGTATCCGGCCGAAACTCCTTGAAACCATTGAGCTTCAGGAAAAAGATTTTTCGGATTCGATGGCAAGTCCATGGATACAATCGCGTTACATCCCTGCCACTGTTCAAGATATTCGGAAGGAATCTCTGGTTCTTCCAGATTCTCTACGTTAAGACCCCGATTATGCCCTCGTGAGGAGCGCAATTCCGAACTTTCCAAATATGGGGTCCAACAAAAATCAATCGGTCTATCTTCGCTCAAAGCCATTAATGCTTCCTTATGCGAGCGTAAGGGGAAAAGGACAGCCACTTTTAGTTGATTTATTTCCATGTTCAAGCCTTAAATTACATTTTCACTTTCCTTCAGGGTAGTCTCCTTTCACTACATCTGGTAGAAAGTCACTATGGAGAAACATAACAGAACAGTCATTATCACCGGTGGTGCGAGCGGCATAGGAAAATCACTTGCCTTTCATTATGGGCAGAAGAAATACAATGTCGTCCTCGGTGACATTGAAGAACCAGCGCTAGAAAGTACAGTCAACGAATTGCGTGCAGATGGCATTAATGCATTAGGTGTCACAACTGATGTATCTGACTTGAACTCAGTCCAATCCTTATCAGACGCATCAAACGCGGCATTCGGTCCACCTACCGTTGTATGTTTAAATGCAGGAGTGGGCGCCGGTGGAGAAATCGGCCAAATACCCATGTCTGATTGGGAATGGGTTTTGTCAGTGAATTTATGGGGAGTTATCCACGGATTATCAGTATTTCTCCCCACGCTACAGAAACAAGATGTAGGACACATAGTCATTACTTCTTCTATTGCTGGACACCTGTCTTATCCTCGGATGGGCCCCTATAACGCCTCGAAACATGCTGTACTTACAATTGCTGAAACCCTGTACTTTGAACTCGCGGAAGCACAATCAAATGTTGGTATCAGCGTTCTATGCCCGGGACTAGTACGCACACAAATCCTAAATAGTGAACGAAACCGCCCAGAGACATTAATGGAAACACCCATCGCCGTTTCTGACAAAGAGCAAGAAACCCGTGAAGCCATCGTGCGAGAAATCTACGACCAAGCTCTCGACCCGTCCATCGTCGCCGAACTTGTTTACGATGCAGTTGAAGCAAAAAACTTCTACATATTTACTGACGATTCATTTGTTGATGCTCTCCGTCAACGCCATCACAACATAGAGAATGCCCAAAATCCTAACCTTCGCGCTAATTTAATAGAGGAGCATTTGAATGACTGAAACTTCCATACTGTAAGAACGGCTGTGCAAAAATACGATCTGATAATCATTGGAACAGGTTCCGGCAACACCATAATCACCCCTGAATTCGATGACTTAGAGATAGCGATCATTGAGAAAGACGTTTTTGGCGGAACATGTCTAAATCGCGGATGCATTCCTTCCAAAATGCTTATACACGTCGCCGATGTCATCACAGAAATTACTCACAGCCATGAACTTGGCATAACAATCGGGTCACCCACGGTGAACTGGCCGGAAATCCAATCACGAATCTTTGGGCGCATTGACCCAATATCTAATAGCGGCGAAGATTACAGAAAAAATTTACCAAATGTGACTGTGTACAGTGGCGAAGCTTCTTTCGTGACAAGTCATGAAATCATGGTAGGAGATGAGGTGATTCGCGGAGATCAGATAGTTATCGCTACCGGAGCTACTCCTGTTCTACCAACGATTAACGGTTTAGCTGACGTCCCCTTCCATACTTCTGATTCAATTATGCGTATTGATGAGCTACCAGGTCGTTTAGCAATCATTGGCGGGGGCTACATTGCGACTGAACTCGCTCATGTGTTCAGCGCATTCGGATCTGATGTAGTGATGCTTGTGAGAGGCAACACCTTGCTGCCACAAGAAGATATCTCAATTCAAGAACGGTTTGTGAAGGTATTCTCAGAAAGAGTGGACGTCCGTTTCAACACCACAATTAACCAAATCAAACAAAAAGACAACGTCATAGTTTGCGAATACGGGGATAACGGACCATCTCTACTTGAGGTTGACATGCTTCTCATCGCAACTGGAAGACTACCGAACCTAGACTCTCTTAACGTCGGTACTGCTGGAATAAATACTAAAAATGGTTACATCGTCACTGATGAGTACATGCGAACTTCTGTGGAAAATATTTGGGCGCTAGGTGACGTTACGAACCCACACCAGTTAAAGCACACCGCTAACGCAGAAGCAAAAATAGTGTCACATAACCTCATTCATTCAGATTTACGACAAGTAGACCTTAAACCGATCCCCCATGCAGTATTCACCAACCCGCAAATATCATCAGTCGGCTACACGCAACAAACCCTTGATGATATGAACGCCTCATATGTCACCGCAACCGAGGAATACAGTGATGTTGCCTATGGATGGGCGATGGAAAACACGACAGGGTTCTGTAAAATCATTGCCGATCCGACATCGGGTATGATTCTCGGCGCTCATATCATAGGTCCACAATCATCTACTATGATTCATCAACTTATCCAAGGTATGAAATTCAACCAAACAGTCAAAGAACTCTCAAAAGGTTTTTTGTACGTTCACCCCGCTCTAAGTGAAGTCGTAGAAAATGCATTAATAAAAGCATCGGACGAATGCGAACAAAGGCAATCAGGCTTCTAATAGCAATTTCATCATTTAATGCACAGTGTTACTACTGAGAAGTGATCTATCCTAGGACAATGACGAGTTCATACGGTTCTATATTCAAAATTCAAACGTTCGGAGAATCGCACGGTCCGGGAGTGGGTGTTGTGATTGATGGCTGCCCTCCAAGGCTGCCTATCTCTTTGGATGAAATCCAAAGAGATTTAGACAGAAGGCGACCCGGTCAGAGCTCAATCGTGACACAACGTGATGAAAAAGATGATGTTGAGATCTTAAGTGGTTGGAGAAATGGAGTTACACTCGGCTCTCCCCTCGCACTACTTGTTCGAAACGAGGACCACGAAAGTGGAGCATACGACCATTTGGAAAACGTATATAGACCCTCACACGCTGATTACACAACCGATCAGAAGTACGGTATCAGGGCACACGAAGGAGGTGGACGGTCAAGCGCCAGAGAAACAATTGGAAGAGTCGCTGCCGGAGCAGTCGCCCGCAAATTGCTTCACCACACAGCCAACATTGAGGTTCTTGCCTGGGTGCAACAAGTGCACGGTATTTCGGCTTCTTATGACATAGATAAGATTTCAATCACTGACGTTGAAGCAGACCCAACGAGATGTCCAGATCCTGATACTGCAGCCGTAATTACAGAAGCGATAGAGAAAGCTCGTAAGGACGGGGACAGCTTGGGAGGCGTTATTCAATGCCGTGTCCGAAACACTCCATCCGGACTAGGCGATCCTGTATTTTCTAAACTTGAAGCTGAATTAGCTAAAACCATGATGAGTCTCCCTGCCTCAAAAGGGTTTGACATAGGAAGCGGCTTTAACGGAGTCACTATGACTGGCCGCGAACACAATGATGCATTTGAACTTGACCCTCATGGAAATATCCACACAGTGACCAATAATTCGGGCGGTATCCAAGGCGGTATATCAAATGGTGAGAACATCTACTTTAGAGTTGCCTTTAAGCCCACTGCGACTATTTCTTCTTCTCAGAGAACAGTTGATACCGAGGGAAATGAAGTACACCTTGAAGCCAAAGGCCGTCATGACCCTTGCGTCTTACCTCGGGCTGTACCCATGGTTGAAGCTATGGCATGCCTAGCCCTTTGCGATGCTCTACTTCGACAAGCAACGGTTGATTATCTGTCAATAGATTGATTTACGATTTATAAAACGGTAATGAAACGATGGTTGCTTCTATTTCATCTCTTCGGCCGGAAATAAACACTTTGTCATCAATGGAACATGTTGGAGGCAACAATGCCATGGCTATTCCGTGTTTCAACGTCGGAGAATAGTTCCCACTCGTAACAATACCTATTTCGGCACCTCTACTCGATACTACTTGCCCCGACCTTGGAGGACGCCGCTCACTAGTTGCAAGCCCGTAGAGTTTTTTCTTCACCCCGTTCTCCAACTGGTTTTTGATCGCTTCTTTCCCTAAGAACTCCGACTTCTTCATGGAAACGACCCACTTTAAGTTCGCTTCTATAGGTGTTATCTGCGGTCCCAGTTCATTTCCGTGGAGCGGAAGCCCTGCTTCTAGTCGCAGAGTGTCTCTCGCCCCAAGTCCGGAAGGACTCGCTCCACTTTGAACTAGCTGCGACCACATATCGACTGCGAGTTCCAGTGGAACGCTTATTTCCACCCCGTCTTCACCGGTATATCCCGTTCCAGCGACCGTGATAGAAGAACCAAGAAAGTCAATTTGTTCAACACAGAACCTTGGTACCGACGATATCGCTGTTGATATAGAGGCAAGGACTTCTCTTGCTTTGGGACCTTGCACTGCGATAACGGCTCGGTCACGCGTAGTTTCGATTATTTCAAGTTCCCGAGACATATTCTCCAAAGCTGTAACGACTCGCATGGTATTAGATGCATTGGGCATGATTTCAAAACAGAATTCGGAGATCCACCAAATAATCACATCATCCATCACGCCACCGTTATCATTAAGCAGGTGGCTGTATTGGGCTTTCCCAGGTGTTATACGATCAAGATCATTGGTAAAGGTTCGCTGAAGAACGTTAAAGGATTCACTTCCACTGACGCGAACACTTCCAAGGTGAGAAACGTCGAATATCGCGCACTTTGAACGACATTCATGATGTTCGGACAGCGTTCCTTCAGAATAAGAAAGTGGCATGTTCCAGCCACCAAATTCAGCGAATTTTGCCCCTGCCTCTATATGAGCGTAATGCAATGGAGAATTTAGCAGTTCCGCAGACACAAGGTCGGTTAGCTTCCAGAGATTACCTGAGGAGAAATTTCTTCATCAGAATCTTCAGATCCTGCAGGTCGCAATTCAACAATCGCAGAATCTACTTCTTCTTTAACCGTTGCTAGTGGCAATATATTAAGAACGCCTTGGCCCTGCTTCAACAAATCAACAAGCTCTTCACCGGTTTGTACGAGCACAGTCTTGCTCCCTGAAATAACTAAATTTACTTTTGTGACGTCTTCACCGAGCCCATCTTTTAAGTATTCAAATATCTGGCGGATTTTCTCTACCTTTATCCCTCCGTCAATGAGGTTCTTAATTACTCGCAATTCCAAAAGATCTTTATAGGAGTATCTGCGACGGCGACCACTTCCCTCACCCTTATCAATAGAAGGAACGACCAACTCAGTACGAGTCCAATAGTCGAGCTGCCTATACGAAATACCCACGATCTCTGTTACTTTCGTTCCAGAAAACGATTGTTCTACGTTTGATTTGTCCATGAGCTGCCTTTCATAGTGATCGTTAATCACATATAGGAAATTACGCCTTTGTAACTACCACTAGGGTAAGGTCAAAATTGTTGATACACAACATGAGGGTCTTCGTATTGATCAAGCACTGAAGTCATCAGGGCTTACTTCTTCAAGGAAGTCTCTGAAATCAGCGAGGACATTTTCTTCTGGTTCGCCTTTTTCTTCATCCTGCAATTTTTCCCCTGCTTGGTCTAATACGGCTTCTTCCGCAAAAATTGGTGATTGCATACGCATCGCAAGAGCTATCGCATCACTTGGTCGACTGCTTATACGTTTCTCCCCTGCTGAAGTCAGTAAGTGAAGTTCCGCGAAGAAAGTTTTATCCTTTAGTGCCGTCACCACTACCCTAGATAACGTAACTTCCATTTCCTTTAGTGCTGTTTGGAAGAGGTCGTGAGTCATGGGGCGAGGTGATTGTTCGTCGCGCAGAACGATGTCAATTGAGTTCGCTTCGTTTCTGCCAATGTAGATTGGAAGCAGGAGTCCGCGTTCATTATTTTCTCGTAATAGGACAATGGGGCTAAAGCCTTGAAACCCCACTCCTCGGACTCCAACCAGTTCCATTTCAATCATATGTAGAACATAACTGCTTTTTGGAGAAATTGCTCCCTGTTATTTCTCTATCTGTTGTGTAGTTTCGTGTATTGATCTTCGAAGTAAGAGAGATTTTAAATCATTTCCCAATTTCGCCAGTTCTGAGACTGCGCGGCTTACTTCTTTTCCGCTTAAACCAGTTAATCTTTGGTCGATAAGCGCTGCTTCGGAATCTGATGATCGCTTAACATGGCGCAAATGACGTGGCTCAATTCCAAACGATAGAAAGCGAACAATTATTTGTGTTACGAACAGGTCATCAGCGTTATATGTTTCCCCTGCTTTATGACTTCTTTTTGGAAGTATCCCGTACTGTTCTAGATCTGAAAAAGTTGGTTCTGGGATTCCCGTTCTCTTTATTAAATCCTCTTTGGAGAATTCAAGCGTTTCATCTGGTGGAATTGCTGGATCAATTTGTGGTAGTTGAAAGGAAGTTGAGTCACTTTTTTTATTTGGAGTGCCTAATCGTTCTCTAATAACATTCAGCGGGAGAAAATGGTCGCGTTGCATTTTGAGAACCCAACGCAATTGATTTAAGTCCTTCTCGCTATAGCGGCGATAACCTGATGCGGATCTTTCTGGGGTTATCAGACCTTTTGTCTCTAGAAATCTCACTTTGGATATTGAGATATCAGGGAATTCGTCTCGCAAAGCTTCCACTAGACGTCCTATGGAGAAGAACGCAGGTGAGTTCACTAGTTACTTTCTTGAAAATAAACAAGTCTGAATTTGCCGATTTGAAGCACGTCTCCAGGGACGAGGCGTTCATCAACCTCTATCTGCCTTCGGTTCAAATACGTTCCATTAAGCGATCCCACGTCACTTACACGAGCGGCGTTGTCAACCAGTTCAATTTCAGCATGCCTTCTAGAAACGGTAATATCGTCAAAGAATAAATCGCTTTTAGGGTGTCGTCCGAGTGTCGATTTCCCTGTATTAAGAATATATTTTGCTCCAGCTATTGGCCCATCTGTGGCAACGAATCCAGCTATTGAAGGATTCGGATTTGGTTGAGCATTAGCTATATCATCAATTGATAGAGTTTCCGTTGGCTCTTCATTTCCTAGTTCCTTGTCCATAGTTAACCTTCAATCAATTCTCGGTACTGTTGAGCTGTCATAAAGTCTGGAAGAGTCGATTCATCTTCGATCTCTAAAACAAAAATCCATCCATCCCCATAGGGATCGGCGTTTAAAAGCTCTGGACTTTCATCCAATTCTTGGTTTATTTCTATTATCGTCCCAGCAAGCGGTGCGTAGATATCAGAGACCGATTTTGTTGATTCAACCTCAGTGACCGTTTGTCCGCTAGTCACATTTTCTCCGAGAGTCGGGACATCAACAAAAACCACATCCCCAAGCGCATCTTGAGCATAATCAGTGATCCCAATTTTTGCCCTGTTTCCTTCTAAGAGTATCCATTCATGGTCACTGGTATACATCAGGTTCTCTGGAACGTTCATATGATGACTCTACATCATTGAGCTAGCTTAGCGCTATCCCTTTAAAGCATCTGGTCCCGATGCTCTTTCAGAGCTGCTTTGGCAAGTGGCACGTATCCAAAAGCTGCCCAAAAATGAAGTGCGAGAGAAGGAACACCTATTGCATACGCTAAAACTTCGTACACAGTTGATTGTGTTCCCTCAACTGCGACAGAGAATAGAAAAAGAGGAAATGCGAACATCAATCCGAAACTGCTCGTCTTACCAGCCCATGTAACTCTTAGCGCTCGGGCTCCCAAACCTCCGAGGATCAGTGCTGCAATAGCAACAACTCCTTCTCTAACTAAGGTAAGGAGTCCGAACCATCCAGGAACTGACCCGTCTATAAGCATTGAGAAGACAGCTACCAGAAACATGACTCGATCAGCTGTTGGGTCTAGAATTTTTCCAAGTTCTGAAACTTGATCGAACCTTCTTGCTACCCAACCATCAACCCAGTCGGTTGCTCCGAGAGTAGCTAAAAGGATTGCTGCAGCCATTGGATTATTTTTTTCAAGCAAAAGCCACACAAAAATTGGCACAGAGCAGAGCCTTAAAATCGAAATTATATTTGGGATAGTTACGATATTGTCTCGCCATCTATCAGGGGAAATACTGCCTTCTTCCATTTAGATAGCATACGCTTATGTTTAACCGTTGGGAAAGGAGAGACTATGACATCAATCTTTACATCAATCATCAAAGGTGAACTCCCTTCTCATTCTCTCTGGAGAGATGAGCTTTGTGTGTCATTTCTATCAATAAATCCTCTCACGACAGGGCATTCACTTATCGTGCCGCACGAAGAAAAAGATCATTGGTTGGATTTACCAACAGAAACCATTAAGCACCTCATGCATGTCGCTTCGCTCATCGGAAAAGCTCAGATGGAAGTGTTTAAACCTCTTCGCATTGGTCAAATAATCGCTGGGTTCGAGGTACCTCACACCCATTTACATGTTTTGCCGGTTTGGACAATGCGTGATTTAGAATTCAGTCAAAACCCTCAAACTGCAGATCAAAGTGATTTAGCTGAAACTGCTAAAATCCTTCGTTCAGTTCTGTTGTCTAATGGTCATGAACAAGTAGCTGAGTCTTTCGCTTAGCCAACCGGACCCAATCCCAGCGACGCTACTGTCTGGGGAGTTGCATAAGCTTCTATTCCTGAGTTGTCGTACACCTGAACAAACCGTTGAGTGATCCTTAGATCAGCTTGGAAATCAAGAATATCAACTCCAGTCCAACCTATAGGTACTTCGCTTCTATCAAAAATGAACCAATTAACGTTCCTTACCGCTTCGCTAGCCAGTCCGTCATCGTATATCTCTGGTAGATTAAATTCCCATAGTGCGATTCGTTCAGTTAGAAGAGGCAATAGTTTAGGTGCGGCTCGAACTACAGCATCATCTGGAATCAATTCAGCAACCTCTAACCTCGCTACGTCTACTGGTTGGCGGCGCCCCCATCCCCATGGGTCTTCGTATGGGGAGGTAACTGAATTAGCTACAAAAAATACTGCGGCTGTTATTAATAGCGCCCCTAAGACAGTCCGGTCTACGTTAACTCTTTGCACGATGACCCGTCCAGTCTTTCTTAAAGCAAATACCAGAGCAACAAACATGCACACAGTTACAGGAACTCGCTGCCCAGCTTCTGCAAATTCGCCTGATGGCACATCTGCAATTAGGTATAGAGCGAAGACGGGCAAGCACGGTAGCAAGTACCGTGGCGCAACCATTGGCAGGAACAGAACAGGAGCTAGTAAAGCAACTGCAACGTCAAAATTAGCTTCTGAGAACAATTCCGTCACGAAAGACGCCGGGTGAATGATTATTCCCCATAAAACAGAGAAAGGGTTTCCTGAGCCATATTTAGCGAATGCTGAAACGTGAGGGAACACACCCCCGTTATACATAGGCTGTATGCCCAATATGAAGATTGTTGACCAAGCAAAACCAGCTGCGAGAGTTTGGTAACCTAGCCTTTTTTTGCCTTCTAAAATCCACATTACCCCTAGCCCAGCGATCAATAGGCCAAGGTCTGAACGTGTGAGTAGTGCAAATAGTACTAGCATCCAATACTTATATTTTTTATCTGTGAAGCCACAGAGAATTAGAGCTAGAAGCGCAGGGACGGCTAATGACTCTAGGTGAAATCCAGCTAAATTCAAAGCATGAACAGCGCTGTACAAAGCATAAACGGAAATAATCACAGTGCTTGTTCCTGCTCGCAAATTACCTACATCTCTGGCTAGTCGCCACAATGGCACGACTGCAAATGCTAACGCAGCCGATTGAATTGTGATTAAAGTAATTGCAGTGGGCAGAATGCTTGTCATTAAAGCTATTGGATAAATAAGGAAACCACCTTGACTAGCTAGGTAATTTTGCCCAAACAATGATGACTCAGGAGTGAACCCTTCTCCGATCAACCACACCGACTGCATTACAGATGCCAAGCCCGAATCTTGTCCAAGTTCACGAGATTTTGCTAGAGCTAAAAGTATGAAAAAAATCCAAAGAAGTGTTCCAGCGAACCAAGGGAAAGATCGGTCAAAGACGGCGCCTTCAAACCTGGCTTGCCATCTCAAGAGACGATATTCAAGTCTTTTCCTCCAGTGCAAACTCATACCCTAGAGTTTAGTCCCTACGAACCTATCTATCGGTTTTAAGTAATTTCAATAATGAGAAGATTAACGAACTAAATCAACCTATTTATACCAAGTTGATCCCTTAATTTATGTCGCTAAGAATTGTCATCTACGATTGCTTGATGGGTTATTCGGTCGTTTTATTTGATCTTGATTACACGCTTTTTGATTCAGCGCTGTCAGAAAGAGACGCTCTTCAAAAGTCCCTAGATAAAATCTCGATTAACCTAACTGAAGAATTGCTGGTGGAATATCAGAAGATAAACAAGCGACTCTGGGCAGATCTAGAAAGAAACAAGATCTCACTAGAGAGACTTAGAGTACAAAGATTCGAAATTTTTCTGGGCGACCTCGGAAGCGATCAACAACCCCTAGCTCTTGCAGATACCTACACGCATAACCTCGGGCTATGCGGTTCGTTATTGCCTGGAGCTCGTAAACTTCTTAGTGAACTCATTGGGAAATTCAAAATTGCTCTGGTTACGAATGGAGTGAGCGAAACACAAAGACACAGAATTGAGAAATTTGACATAGAGAAATATTTTGACGCGATAGTAATCTCTGGTGAATTTGGTTCTGCTAAACCCAATTCGCCAATTTTTGCAGAGACTTTACGGTTACTTAACCACGATTCCAAAGATGAGGTATTGATGATCGGTGACAGCCTAAGTTCAGATATCGCTGGTGCTGCGGATTTCAATATTGATTCGTGTTGGTTCAATCCTGACTCTAAACCCTTAACCGGAATAGCAAAACCTACATTTATTGCTCAGTCATTTAATGACATATGGGAGGTTATTCGGTACGATTCTAATCTTTTCATCTCGGAATTGTAACTTAAATGATATTCCGGTTACACAAACCAGTTTGTAGACCTATTCAAAGGAAAGAGTCATGTTGGGTTTTCATAACGAATTTTATGTGAATATCAGAAACGATCTTGGATTTCTCTTAACACATTCTGCGCATTCTTGAAATGGATCCCCGTCATTCCAGTTTTTTCTGCGCCGGTTACGTTGTGAAGAAGGTCGTCTACCATCAGGCAAGATTCAGTCGGAACTCCAAGTCGTTGAGCAGTGAGTTCGTAAATGCGACAGTCAGGCTTACGGAATCCCACTTCCGATGAATCAACGATTACATCAAAAAGCTCATAGATCGGGACTGTTTTTTCAATTACAGGTCGAAATTCAGGAACAGCGTTTGTCAATAGGGCTACCGGAATACCCTTCTTCTTTAACCATTTCACAGCTTCATCCATTAGTTCATCGGGTTCATTTTGCGCTTCAGCTACCCAAGGTAGGAAGATTCCAAGGTCAAACGTTATTCCATAGGGATCTAGTATCTTTTGCATTTCTCTTGCGAAAGTACTATCAAGCGGTTGCCTGCCGCATTCTGCCTCAAACCACGGATTTCCGTAGCTTTCATTCCCCCCTAAAATCAGTGACATTAGGAGGTTGGGCTCAGCATTAAATTCTTCAGCCAGCATATGAACTCTCCCTATAGGGGATTTTGCCATCACTCCCCCATAATCAAAGATTGCTGCTTCCAAAGAATCCCCAGTCACTTTCTCACCCTACAGCGCATATATTCGCCTCCATTGCTCTATTCTTTATCAAATGGCATCAGGTAACAGTGTTCCGTCAAATAGGTACGATGCTTCTTTGGCTAACGTAATTGAACTTAAATGGCAGAAACGCTGGGAAGACGAAGGCACATACCATACTCCAAATCCATCTGGCCCTTTGGCAAGTAGCTCCGACAGAATCAACTTACCTAAATTGTTCATTATGGATATGTTCCCTTATCCCTCTGGAACGGGACTTCATGTCGGGCATCCGTTAGGGTTCATCGGAACCGATGTATATGCCCGTTATAAACGGATGACTGGATACAACGTTCTACACACTATGGGTTACGATGCTTTCGGTTTACCAGCTGAAGAACATGCCCGTCAGACAGGTCAACATCCTCGGGAAAACACAAACTCAAATATTGACAACATGCGTGGTCAATTACGACGACTAGGGCTGGGGCACGACCAACGAAGATCTGTTGCCACCACAGATCTAGATTACTACCGGTGGACTCAATGGATTTTCCTTCAACTATTCAATTCGTGGTACGACCATGAACAAAATTGTGCTCGCCCCATATCAGAACTTGAAAAAGCTCTATCAAATGGCTCACGGGCATTAGAAAGTGGCATTCTTTGGGATGACTTAAGCAACCATGAAAAAAAGGAGTTAATCAATTCATTCCGATTGGCTTACCTTGATGAAGCTCCAGTCAATTGGTGTCCCGCGCTTGGAACCGTTCTCGCCAATGAAGAAGTAACAGCAGAAGGACGAAGTGAACGCGGAAACCATCTGGTATACCGGCGACCATTGAAACAATGGATGATGCGCATTACTGCATATGCTGATCGACTCCTTGAGGACTTGGAGAATCTGGATTGGAGTGATGCCATAAAAACAATGCAACGAAACTGGATAGGCAAAAGCAAAGGTGCCGAAATCGTTTTCCCAATTTCGGGTGAAGAAATCAGTGTCTTTACTACTCGGCCAGACACACTTTTCGGAGCAACGTACATGGTTTTAGCTCCCGAACATCCCCTTATCGAGAAAATATCAGCCACTTCATGGCCTGACGGAACACCCGAAAAATGGCTGCAGGGATTTTCTAACCCGCAAGCAGCTATAGAGTCATACCAACAATTAGCAGCGCAGAAATCTGATCTAGACAGACAAGAGAACAAAGAGAAAACAGGAGTTTTTCTCGGCGTTTACGCCACAGTCCCAGTTAATAACAAAAAAATACCTGTTTTCATATCTGATTATGTACTCATGGGGTACGGCACGGGAGCCATTATGGCTGTCCCAGGGCAAGATGAACGAGATTGGGAGTTCGCTGAACTCTTTAACTTGGAGATCGTGAGGACAGTTGAACCTCCACCTTCTTGGGATGGGAAAGCTTTTCCTGGAGATGGTCCAGCGATAAACAGTGATTTCTTAAACGGTCTAGGAGTTGACGATGCGAAATCAAAAATCATAGATTGGCTCGTCACATCAGGAAACGGAACAAAGAAAACCACATACAAATTAAGGGATTGGTTATTTAGCCGCCAACGCTACTGGGGTGAACCATTTCCGATCGTGTATGGCGATGATGGGCTTCCCATCGGAGTTGATGAAAGTCACCTTCCAGTAGAACTTCCAGACCTAATAGACTGGGCTCCAAGAAGCTTAGAAGAAAACAGTGAGCCAGAACCGCCTTTAGGACGCTCTGCCGGTTGGGGAACCATTGAACTAAACCTTGGGAACGGTTTGCAAACCTACAAGCGCGAGCTTAATACCATGCCTCAGTGGGCTGGGTCGTGCTGGTATTACCTTCGTTACCTTGACCCAACTAATGATGATGATTTCGTTGCGGCCGATATTGAACAATACTGGATGTCAGGAGACGTTGGTGGGGTCGATCTTTACGTTGGAGGAGTTGAACATGCAGTCCTTCACCTCCTCTACAGTAGATTTTGGCATAAGGTCCTTTACGATTTGGGACACGTAAGCTCTCTAGAACCATTTCAACGTCTATACAATCAAGGCTACATTCAAGCAGCGGCGTATCAGGATACTAGAGGCATATATGTTGAAGCTGCTGAAGTGACGGAAGAAAATGGCGGATTCGTATATAAAAATGAACCGGTAACACGTTCTTTCGGAAAAATGGGCAAATCACTCAAGAATTCTGTCACACCAGATGAGATGTACGATGAGTTCGGGGCTGACACACTACGCCTCTACGAAATGTTCATGGGACCCTTAGACCAAGATCGACCGTGGGAAACTAAATCTGTTGTCGGCTCACAGCGCTTAATTCAAAGAGTGTGGAGAAATCTGGTGGACGAAGAAACAGGCAACCTAAATGTTTCTGACGAAGAAACCTCAAAAGAGTTACTCCAACTTCTACACCGAACTATTCAAGCCGTGAATGACGACATGGAGAACCTGAGATTTAATACAGCTATAGCCAGGATTACTGAATTAAATAATGAAATCACGAAAATTCCTACCAGCACACCTAGGAAAGTAGCGGAAACCTTAGTACTCCTTTTGTCACCGCTAGCACCCCATATAGCAGAAGAGTTATGGGAAAAACTCGGCAACGAAACTAGTGTTGTTTATGCCCCTTTCCCGGAAGCCGATAAGGCGTTCTTGATTGAAGACTCAATTGAAATTCCAATTCAAATAAATGGCAAAGTAAAAAGCAAGATAATTGTGCCAAGCGGATCCACAGTTGAAACGATCCGTGAAACCGCGTTACAGGACCCAAAAATTAATTCGATCCTGTCTGGAGAGAAGATTCGAAAGGAAATAATAATTGAGGGCAAACTTGTGAATTTTGTATTCTAGATTCTTTGAGACCTTACATGTAGGGTTGTCCTATGGGAAGAGATGATAGATCTGGTTTATTCCTCGCATATCCAGGAATCGGAGAACGATTCGGTGACCTGTATGGTACTTTCTGGTGCGAAGGCAACCTGCCCCATGATTTGAAAGAAGCCGTGAGGCTTCGCAATGCGCAGTTAACAGATTGCGGATATTGAAAGAATGTTAGATTTTCGCTCGCCCGTGAGGCGGGATTCACAGAAAAAGAAGCTTCTCGAATCAACGCTGGCCGGTTGCCAAACGACTTACCCAAACATTGGCTACCAATACTTAAATTTACCGACCACTTCATAAACACTCCTTCTCCCCTGCCACACGAGCTTTTCGCAGAGATCACAGATATCTACACCAAAGCAGAAATAACTGAAATAGCTCTCGGATTAGGACTTTTCCATGGATTTTCTAAAATGCTGATTGCACTAGGCCGGGAGCCCGTCGAAATGGATACTACAATCATTCCCACACCTACAGCTCCGATGACTAAATTAGAAATTCAAGTGCCTGATTCGCATCCAGTAGCTTCTCTTCTTTCACCCACTCCTGATCTAAGGGATCGTTGGATCGATCTTGAAAATACTCTTTGGAAGATGAACAATTATCCAAGGATGGAACTTGAAAAAATCCGTTCAAGATTGGCGACTTTATTAGATGTAAGTCTTGAATACGAAAATTTTTATCACAGTGGTGACTCATCTCGAGATTTGCAGAATATTTCGGATCAATTCGTTTTTGACATTCGCTCTTTCACGGATGAACAAAGGCGTGCGATCATTGACGAATTTGGGTCTGATGGCCTTTTAAATCTGATGATTTGCCTAGCGCTCTATGATGGAATTTTTAGAGTAGCCACAACCCTTGATTCATGGCATTGACTTTGTGCTGTAAGCGACACAATATCCACCTCCGATTTGAGACCGATATTCGTAGCTGAGTCCTGAAGAACACTTTTCGTTAACTCCTACGATTTCCCAAACGCTAGCGTCTTCTCTCCCATCACAGGGAACTTCTTCGACTGGTGCAATGTCAATACATAGCTTCGGCGTCTCATCAGATACTTCAGGTACATATACCGCATTTGATTTGGTGGTATTTCCGCCGCCCCCGATAACGAAACCAGCAATAACTACGGCTACAACGAGAAACAACAAAAGGAAAAGGGGTAGTGGTTTCATCAATTTAGCAAACCCTCGTATTTCCATTTCTTTCAGGGATGCAACTTTCGTTTTTCGATCTTCCCTAGGTTCTTGAGCTATTAGAAACTCTTGCGTGATTTTTCTATTTGTCTGGCGAAGCGCATCTTCCATGATTCCTTTGTTAAATGATTCATCATATTCTTTTCTTTTATCTGGATTAGAAATAATGTTCCAAGCGACATTTATGTCTTTCATTTCTCTTTCACGCTTTTCCAATTCAAGTTCCGTGAGTCCCGAATTATTGTCAGGATGTAGAAGTCGTGCCTTCTTCAGGTATTCCCTCTTAACTACATCTGGTTCAGCTTTGGGATCAACGCCGAGAGTCTCATAATGGTTCTTAATTGATGGCACTTTCATATTTCCTGTCATGACTTCCACTGGTTAGATTAATCCGTAGACTATTTAGAAGCACCATCGGGGTATTTAAACATGAGTCACCTAGTCGTTTGCAAACAATGCAACGAGAGTGAAGATCTAGAAGGTTTCACTGAAAACGATCAGATCTCTGTCCGCTGTATGAAATGTGGACTTACCTGGGTTCGCGACCTCACCCCAAAATGTTCAAAATGTGAATCGACTAAAGTTAGACCCGCTTTTGAAGCAATTGTTGCTAAATCTCGCGGAACCCAACTTTCTGTACAGAGTTCAAAGTTGATTTACCTATGCGAGGATTGTGATGCCTCGCGTCTTAAGGACTACCAAACACGAAATTCTCCAATAATGCCTAAAGACCTCCCAACTACGTAACCTCTTTATACAAAGCGTTAGCAAGGTTTTCTAAGCCCGCCACTCGGGAACCTTTTACAAGAACTACCGAATTTGACCCAAGCAAATCTCCCTCATCAAGCTTCATTCCGGCTTCCTCCCAAGAAGAGACGTGAACACCGCCGTATTCCTCTACCCCTACCGAAATAACATGTACACCTGCAGTTTTGAGTCGATTCCCTATCGAAGCGTGTTCAGCTTCACTTCTATCTCCAAGCTCTGCCATAAGTCCCAGAACAGCTATTTTGATTTCAGCTTCGCTCAGAAGAAGAGTATCAATTGCTGCATTCATAGAAGCTGGATTAGCATTGTAGGAATCATTAATAACGAGCGTTCCATCAGCCAAATGTCTCAGATCCATACGCATTGGTGACAGTTCAATTTGGTTAAGTGACTCAACCAATGCACTCTGTTCTACACCGAGGGCCAATCCCACCGAAACTGCTGCAAGGGCGTTAGAAATGTTATGCACGCCTGGAATATTTAAATCCACCACTTCAGAACCCCACGGTGTTGTGAGTGTAAATGAGGCGCACATGTTTTTTCCCATGACTATATCGCTTGCAACAACATCGCCAAAAGAGTCAACACTGAATGCCAACACATTTGCTTGTGTCCTTGACCTCATTTCCCATACAAGGGGGTCGTCGGCATTAAGTATCGCTGTGCCATGACTTGGTAAACTCCCAATGAGTTCACCCTTGGTCAAAGCAATTTGTGCTTCGCTTTCAAAAAACTCTGTATGAGCGGCGCTTACCTGTGTCACCACTCCAATATCTGGAGATGCTATTTCACATAGTTCTCTAATTTGACCCGGTCCTCTCGCCCCCATTTCCAAGACGACAACGCATGGTCCTATTGAGTCATCGCATGAAAGAAGGGTAACTGGGACACCTATCTCGTTATTATATGAGAACTTACTTACGTGCGTTGGGTAGGTACCCGACAAGCAAGCATAAGCAATGTCTTTCGTAGTTGTTTTCCCGACCGATCCAGTAATTCCAATAACGTTTCCATCAATGCGCCCCCTTGCATGCTTTGCTAAGTCTTGAAGCGCTACGAGTGTGTTTTCTACTTGCACAGCAGTTCCAACTGCGTTTCCATGACTGAATAGGTGCGCTCCAGCACCTTGTTCAAATGCCTCACGCACATAATCGTGCCCATCTCTTTCTGCGATAAGCGGTATGAAAATCTCCCCTCTCTGCAGAGTCCTTGTATCAATAGACACGCCGTTAACACTATGAGATCCATCGCCAAATACCTTTCCCTTACAGGCATCAGCTATTTCCCTAATCGTGAATTTCATTGACACAGCACGCCCACTCTATGGAAGGTACGGAACTGGGTCAACGGTCGCTCCACTAATACGGACTTCAAAATGTAGGTGGGGACCAGTTGATAGTCCAGTAGTGCCGCACGCTCCCACTTGTTCTCCAGCAACCACATAATCCTCGACTTGTATAAATATGTTCGACAAATGTGCGTAAAGTGTCGCAGTAGAATTTGCGTGCTGAATTATGACCGCATTTCCGTAGCCTCCATAATACTCAGCTGTTATCACTATCCCATCAGTCGCAGCGCGGATTGCGTCCCCAGTTGAGCAAGTGAAATCAGCACCTGTATGCATTCTTGCGTAACCCAAGATTGGATGCATACGCATTCCGTAGCCGGACGTCATTGCCCCAGCGGTCGGGTATACCCATCCAGCTTCAGTGATTTGTCCCAAACGCGCTTCTAACTCTGCTCGTCTTCTAGCTTCTTCTAATTCACGAGCTATACGTTCTTCTTCAGCAGCGATAAAATCGCTGATATCTTCCTGTTCTTGAACTGAGGTAGCCAACATTGAGTCCCAGTGCTCTCGCCGTACATCCAGTTCAGCTTTTATCTCTGCTTGCATTGCTCTCTGCGCTTCCAATTTGACTCTAACTTCTTCCAATTCAGCGCGAATGGCATCGGCTTCATCTTGAGCGGTAGCTGCTTTGGTAAGGAGATATGATCGTTCTTGCTGGATTAATTTCAGCTGGTCAAGCACATCGTTCGTGTCGCTGCTCACTAAATCTAGAAGTGCTATCTTGTGAGCAGCAATGGTGGCGTCTTCCGCTTCAAACCATGCCTCTGTTCTTCGGTCACTAAGACCTATATATGACTCAACCGCATAGGTAATTGCTCTCTCCTCAAGAAGACTTATTTCACTGGCAATCGCAAGAAAGCCTTCTTGTGCTTCGATTTTCTGATCCAATGCTGCTTGAAGCCGTTGTTCAGCTGCTTGCTCTTTGGCTTCTTGTAGATTCACTAAATTTATTGCAGCTTGCAGTGCTGCGACAATTTCAAAATCTTCAGCTTCAAGCAAAGCTATTTCTGCTTCCGCTGATAATTGTTCTTGGCGAGCTAGTTCTCGTTGTTCCTTCGCTTGCTCAATAGAATCGTCATCTTGGGCATTTATAGACACCATAGGAGTCATGATTACAGCAAAACAGATTGCTCCAATTACCAATTTCGAAATATGATTTCTAGATCTCACATCATAATGATAGTTCGCTTCTTACTAGTTTGTGGTTCAACGCAAATCAGTATTATTAACAAAACTTCTCAGAAAGCGGTAATGTGACGATATGAGTGAAACTGTTTTAGACGTTGATCTTCTTGCTTTCGAACAAGGAAGCGAAAAGGATCGCAAAGTTGTAATCGATGGAGTCATGCGTAGCCTGAAAACTGGATTTGTTTACACTTCACATGACATGTCACAGGATTTTCTTGATCAGGTGTACGAGATGCTTGAACTTTTCTTTACCTTATCTACCGAAGAAAAGCAGACGGCAGCCGCAGACAAGACTAACGGTCAGCGTGGATACACAGGTCTACTAGTTGAGACTGCTGCGATTTCTGATGTCCCTGACTGGAAAGAAATGTTGAATTGGGGAAAGAATCTCCCCGTTGGACATCCACTTAACCTCCGGTACCCACATAGATTCTTTGACAATGTTTTTCCAGAAGATCTAGTACCAGGAATAACTGAGACCTTGGAAACGTTTCATGAGCAGGTCCTTGAACTTCAATTACGTTTCTTACGGGTGATAGCTCTTGGATTGAATGTTTCTGAAGGGTTTTTCGATTCAATAGTGCCAGGTGGTGCGAATCTAACTCGAGCTATCCATTATCCATCTATGGATTTAGCCCCCAATAGTTCTCATGTTTGGGCCGAAGAGCATGGAGACATAAATCTGATAACTGCCTTACCAAGAGCTACAGCTCGTGGCTTGCAGATACAAGGAGAAGACGACTGGATTGATGCAGCTCCACCAGATGACCACTTAATCATTAATACTGGAATCATGCTAGAACACTTAACCAACGGCGTAATCCCTACTGGAGTTCATCGGGTCGTAGCTGATCCTGCCCAACCTGGGAGTCGTATGTCAATTGTCCAGTTCTGTCATCCAACTCCTTGGACCGTACTTTCTCCGTTGGGATCTTGTATCAGTAGCCATAATCCTCAACGTTATGCACCGATTACTGCTGCTGACAGACTGGACCAAGTCTTGTGGGAAATAAACTTGTTAGAGGACAATCGAAGAGTGGGCTAATACGGGCTTTGCTTCGGCCACTTCGGACTGCAATACTTTCTCTATGGCAACACTTCTAGCTCATGTTACGATAAAACCCGATTTTGAAGACCACTGGGAATCAATCGCTAAACGCGTTTTTTCTGGAACCCACGAGAATGAAACAGGATGTGTCCGTTATGAATACTGGAGAGGAACTGATGAACGAACGTATTACGTTCTTCTATCTTTTAAAAGTTTTAATGATTTCATGATTCATCAAGTCGCTGATTATCATCACAATACTGATTTCAAAGATTGTTTTGAAAAATTTCGCTTGGAATGGGTTGACCCAATCCGTGGAGCATCACCGCTGAATGAATCTCAAACATCGGGACCAACAGATGAAAACAAAAACAATGTTTGGAACCAATACGTCAAAAACCACAGTGTCCAAACGCCAGACTGGTGGTTACAACAACGGACTAAATGAATTAGCTGCTAACATAGCCATTTACAACGCGGAGGTAACATGGCAATCCTAGAGAATGAGCAACCCAGATCAGCTGAAGAACGCCTTGAAGCATTTGAGGAAATGCTTTGCAGAACAAATATCGACCCTGATGAAGAAATCAGGCTAGTTCAAGACAATGCTGATGCCATCTTTACTTGGGACTACGGAAAAGGCCGCCGTGAAAAACTAGACAAATTGTACGAAAAAGCAAAGAGAAGCCAATGGAACGCAACAACTGATCTTGATTGGAATGCCCGCATAGAAGTTGAGCAGGTGGCTAGCGAAATGAACAACAATGATTACCGCGGTCAATACGTTGCAAGACTTATGGAAGCTGAAGGTTCTCCAATTAGCAATTGGGGCGATAAGGAATGGGCAGAATATTCTGTTGAAAGTTTCTCTTGGAGAATTTCACAATTTATGCACGGTGAACAAGGGGCTTTGCTTGCCACTGCAAAGATTGTTGAAACTGTGCCTTGGATAGACGCTAAGTACTACGCAGCTACCCAAGTAATAGATGAAGCAAGACATGTGGAGGTCTTTGCTCGATACCTCCAGGAAAACTTACCTCACGAATACGCCGTAAATCATCATTTACAAGACCTCCTTGAAGACATCATTTCTGACTCCAGGTGGGACATTACTTATTTAGGAATGCAAATCATGGTTGAAGGTTTAGCTTTAGCCGCGTTTGGGTCTATGCATCGGGCTACCGCTGAACCACTGTTGAAGAACTTATTACGATACGTAATGAGTGATGAAGCACGACATGTAGCTTTTGGCGTAATAAGCCTGGAGGAGTACTATCAAGAATTGACAACTGCAGAATTGCGTGAGAGGCAGGAATTCGCTCATGATGCTGCCGAAAGAATGCAGGGTCGTTTCCTCCAGCAAGAAGTTTGGGACCGAATGGGTGTAGATGTTCGGGCAATGAGCCGTGTTTTTCTTCAACAGGACCCTGCAGAAAATATTTTTCAACAAATGTTATTCTCAAAGATTGTACCGAACTGCAAGAAGTTGGGCCTACTTGATGCTGGTGACGGGTACTTGCGAGGAGCGTTCACCGACATGGGTGTTATCCAATATGAAGATCATGCCACCACCGACGATGAATACGGGACACTTGACGAAGTGGCGAAAGACCGCGAAGTCGTATAGCCCGCAAGTTTTAATCGAAAATTCTTAATCAGATTTTATGACTTACGCGTAAGATAGAGATATGACAAAAAGTGTTTCTCGCATTTTCGATGTAAGTAAGTGGGATGAAGTCACCGCATTTGAATTTTCCGACATCACCTATCACAGAGCGAAAGATCAAGGAACTGTAAGAATCGCTTTTGATAGACCAGAGGTTAGAAATGCGTTCCGTCCGCAGACAGTTGATGAACTTTACCGAGCGTTTGACCATGCCCGTATGAGTACTGATATTGGTTGCGTGCTACTTACGGGTAACGGCCCATCGCCAAAAGATGATGTGTGGGCATTCTGTTCAGGTGGTGATCAACGTATCCGTGACAGGGACGGTTATAAGTACGCTGAAGGAGACTCCAGAGAATCAATTGATCCTTCTAAAGTAGGAAGACTCCATATTCTGGAAGTACAAAGACTTATCCGAGTTATCCCTAAACCAGTTATTGCAGTGGTGCCGGGTTGGGCAGTGGGTGGAGGTCACAGCCTCCATGTAACTTGCGACTTAACCATTGCAAGCAAAGAACATGCCAAATTTAAGCAAACAGACACCGATGTTGCTAGTTTCGATGGCGGATTTGGCTCAGCTTATTTAGCACGACAAATAGGTCAAAAGTTCACTAGGGAGATTTTCTTTCTGGGTGATGAATACTCAGCTACCGAAGCTAAAGAAATGGGCATGGTTAATAAAGTCGTTCCTCACGAAACGCTTGAAGATGAGGCCTTAGCATGGTCAAGAAAAATTAATGGCAAATCGCCTACAGCTAACCGAATGGCGAAATTTGCCTTGAATTTAATTGACGATGGCTTGATCGGGCAGCAAGTTTTTGCAGGTGAAGCAACCCGCTTAGCGTATATGACCGACGAAGCCCAAGAAGGGCGGGATGCTTTTTTAGAAAAGCGAGATCCTGACTGGACTCCATTCCCTTATCACTTTTAGGGTTAACGTTTTTCAAATGTCACGTGCAAGTCTTTGAACGATCTGAGAGTAAAATTCATGTGGTGCTGAAAAGTGTTTTTTTTCTCAGCAAATCGGAAATTCTTTATTTTCTTTAGTAGCAAGCCTGTTGCAATGTTTTGTTCTAGCCTTGAAAGTCCAGCTCCTGGACAATGAGTTTCCCCTATTGAGAATGCCAAATGTTTAGATGCATTCTTTCTCCCTAGTTCAATGTTTTCTGGGCAATTGAATTGAAGTTTGTCTCTGTTTGCCGCCGCATACCTCATATGTATATGGGAGCCCTTTGGAATTTTCACTCCAGCTATCTCAGTATCTCTGACAGCATGCCTATCCATTCCTTGTGTTGGTGATTCAAGCCGAAGAACCTCTTCAACGAAAGTTCGTACTTGTTTCGGATTCGATGCCAATGCATCTTGAAGTTCAGGATTTTCTATGAGGATCCAAAGGCCTGAAGTTAGGGCAAAAGTTGTTGTTTCATTACCACCGATATAAAGGTGATCAATCATATTTATGATTTCGGTGTCATTAAGCATTCGTGTTCCCGAATGTAGTTTGACAGGAGTGCTAACAAGATAACTGACCACATCCTCGGTCGGGTCCTTCCTGGGATTTTCTCTACGGTCTTTAATATGGTCATGAATATAGTGTTGGAACTCAACCATCAATCGTGAAACTTCTCGCTCTTGTTCAACGTCAAGTTGTAAGGAGAAAGGGGCAACCCAAGCTTCACTCCAAATTTTAAGCTTCGGCAGATCCTCTAATGGAAATCCCATCATGACAGTGATAACCATTGCTGGTAAAGTTTCTGCGAATTGGGCAACGTACTCTACCTCACCATCATCTATCCAGTTATCAATCAGTTGTTCTGCGATGTCAGTGATTAGTCCAGTTTGTTTCTTAGCCCCTTTTACTGAAAAAAAGTGGTCAACCATGTCTCGGTAACGCCTGTGATCTGGAGGGTTAGATCCAAGAACTGAGATTTTTTGCCAGCCATTTTCGTTGAAATAGTCTTGCGCTTCCTTATCAGTAATAAGTGGTCTAGATTTTCCTGCACCGCGACGAAATAGGTCCGTTTGACGAAGCACATTGTATATATCTTCATACCTCGTCAAAAAGTATGTCTGCGTATCGGGTACGTGATATACAGGGCATTCTGATCGCAAAAGATCATAGGTTGGGTACCAATTCTCAATTGTGTCAGCAGCAAAAACATCTACTTCGTCTAATGTTTCAGGCTTTCCAGGACAACCAGTCATATACCCTCCTCATACAAGAGTACCAGTCATAGATGCTTGGAGATCTATTCCATATGCATATTTTTCTTTCACATGGCAAGATATAACTATGAATTACCGAATTAATCCCCGTACTATTCATCCGCCCGCAGCGAAATACAATCACGGGATGCTCTCATCCAAATTTGAAAAAATACTCCATTCTTCGGGTGTCGTTCCAGTAGATATCGATGGTGACACACCTGACGATATCGGAGATCAAGCGGCCTTGGTTTGGAATAACATACGCGAAATACTCTCCGAAGCAAACATGGGCCTAAACGACATCGTCTCTGTAGTTACTTATGTTGTAGCCGGTCAGGATCTTCAATCAGTAATGCGAATGAGAGATTCTATTTTGCAAGGTCATACCGCTGCTTCAACACTTGTCACGGTCCCAGAACTAGCTCAAAAAGATTGGAAAATGGAGATAGCAATTGTTGCCATTAGCTAACCAAAGAATTTATACCACTAGAAATTCATAAACGAGGTTCGTATGTCACGTGAAGTTCTTTCAGTCCCCGCAACACGAACGATTCCTCATATTCAAATTTATTCTTGCCTTCAGCCAGTTTGATATTCTCAATGTTTTCTAACAATCGGTTTATCGCTATCTTCGTTTCCGTTCTAGCCAACAAAGCCCCAATGCAATAATGTTCACCATGCCCAAATGCTAAATGCTCACGAGCATTCTCGCGGTCTGCGGAAAACAAATCAGGGTCAGTAAAAATTTCTGGATCCCTGTTTGCTGCTGCAAAGATGACCCAGATATGTTCACCTTCACTTATCTTCACACCATTAACTTCTGTATCGTGTTTCGCAGCCCGAAAGAGCCCACCTACCGGAGCTTCATAACGAAGACCTTCTTCAATGAAGTTTTCAATTAAGGAGGGATCATCTCTTAGCATTTCCTCTAGACCATCATCCAACGCTAAACGATGCATCAGATTCGTTAGAAGTTTCGTAGTGGTTTCATTGCCCGCAACGAGAAATTGTTGAAGCATAGACAGCATTTCTGCTTCGTTAAGCATTTCACCGTTTACTTCCGCAGTCGCAACGTCCGAAATAATGTCTTCAAGGGGAGATACTCGACGTTCTTGAAGTAACTGTCCAAAAAATTCATTAAATCCCTTTAATGAGATCAAGTAATCACGAACTTTTTCAATAGATGGATCAGGATTACCTACTGGCATCACCAAGTCATCTGACCATTTTTTAAATGTCGCTAAGCCATCTATTCCTACTCCCAAAGCGTAGGCGATGATAGTCATCGGTAGTCCTACAGCAAATTCAGCTACAAACTCCATTTCTTCTTTTTCGATGATTGGCGCCAGAAGAGCTTCGGTTACTTCCTCAATCATTGGCTCCATTCCACGTAACCTGCTTGGTCGAAACGCTCTATTCACAGCTTTTCTTTGAACGCGGTGTTCAGGCGGATCTGCATTTAACAAAACCGCTGCATTGGCGGCATTAGCGAGGAATGTTTGGAAATATTCCGCCATTCCGGGATCTTTGGCTAATTCCTCCATCGCTACAGCGAACCCTCCGCGACCATCCCGTGGCCCTGTCGGCATCAAAGAAGAAAACCTGTCAGTGTCATGCAGGATTTCCATTGCATCTTCATATCTTGTGCAGACCCAAGTACCAAGCTTCTCACTGAAATGTATAGGGCTTTCTTTCCGCAATTCAGAAAAAATAGGGTACGGGCAGCCTATAGCAGTTTGTTCCCGATCTATTAGTGCATCAAGTTGATCAGCCATTCATTACCTTTCTATCATTTTCCATAACTTAATGCTAAATATTGAGCATTCCCCCATCAACTCTGATGATTTGTCCCGTCACATAGGAAGCAAGATCAGAAGCGAGGAAGCAGATCACGTTTGCGATCTCTTCAGGTGTTCCCCATTTACCTAATGGGACACGTTTGACGAAGTTCTCGAGCACGTTCTCTTCACCTAACAGTTCAAATGTTGGTTCCCACATCTCGGTCAAGCAAAGGCCTGGCGCAACACTATTCACTCGAACTCCCTTGTTCGCCCATTCATTGCTCAGGTTCTTTGAGAGCGTATTCAGTCCACCCTTTGAGGCGGCATAGGCTCCTTGAGTTCCTCCAGCTCCAGCAGCTGCTGTTGAGGATACGTTCACAATGTTCCCCTTAGTAGCAAAGAGATCTTTTGCGAAGACTGAACACAGCATGAATGCTTGACGCAGATTCACAAGAAGCGTTTCATCAATCGCTTGAGCTGTTGCTCGATGTGCTGGTTCATTTCTCTCGACTGCAGCATTGTTTACAAGAATGTCGATCTTCTCGAACTTCTCCATTGTCCTCAATCTGATGAGGTCAATGGTCCTATCAGCACTCAGGTCACAATCAACAACTAATGATTCATTCTCTAATTCAACAACGATCTCATTCATCTTGTCTTTGCTTCTTGCTACCAGAACAACATTTGCTCCACCAGCATCCAACTGTCGAACTGTAGCTTCCCCGATCCCACGACTAGCACCAGTGACCACAGCGACCTTGCCTTTAAAATTAAACCCCATTAGATCCCCTTTCATGAATCATTCTTACAGGTAAAGCAAATTATGTCTGATAATGGCACAATAGAACTATGGATACTCTATTTGACCCTTCTACATATGAGACGATTTCTGTGGAGATAAGAAATAACGTTGGAATAGTCACCTTAAACCGCCCCGATGTATTAAACGCATTCAATGACACTATGTGCGCAGAAATAAAAAATACTTGGCGAGCTTTTCGCGAAATTGATGAAGTCCACACCATCCTTTTAACAGCTGCTGGTCAAAAAGCATTTTGCGTTGGGATTGACCGAAGTGGTGAGATGTCAGCGCTTGAAGAAACAGAGAACCTATACGGTACTTCCAACAACTATATGTATAACGATCCGGGTGATGATTTAGGACCTAAATCCTGCGATCTTTGGAAACCTGTCATTTGCGCTGTGAACGGCATGTGCTGCGGAGGAGCATTCTATTTTCTCGCTGAATGCGACATTGTCCTAGCTTCGGAAAATGCCAGCTTCTTTGACCCTCATGTCACCTATGGAATGCCAGCAGTTTATGAACCAATGAAAATGACACAACGCATACCTTTAGGGGAAATATTAAGACTGACTTTAATGGGCAACCACGAACGAATTAGCGCTGACACCGCACTCAGGATAGGTCTTATCAGTGAAGTAACTTCAATTGATGACTTGCAAGAAAAAGCTGCATGGATAGCAGAAACAATTGCTAGCCAACCTCCAATAGCAGTCCAAGCTAGTCTGCGCGCCATTTGGGCTGCCAACGACCTTGGTCGACTAGACGCCCTATCTCTAGCTCCTTCTATCCTTACCTCTGGCATGTCCAAATCTGCCATGAAAGCAGGGCAAGAGGTCTTTGAAAGCGGTGAACGACTTAATTACCGCACTCGGTGACTTTGAACATTGGGATATAGAAAATTTCTCAGTAGCATTTAACCATGCACAACCTACTCCTTGATCTACGACTTACGTGCCCGGTGGTCTGATTCATCCAGCCATCGGGAACATCCGTCGTAACAAGTTGAGAGGAAAAAATGAGCACCAGTAAAAACCCAACAAATCGCCAAGTGAAAAGCCCAATGGCTTACCAAAGATATCGACCATTTGCACCGATAGACCTACCAGATAGAACCTGGCCAAATGCAATTATCGAAAAAGCTCCTTTATGGTGTTCGGTTGATCTTAGAGATGGCAACCAAGCTCTAATAGAACCAATGGACCCTGATAGGAAATGGCGCATGTTCACGAAACTCGTTGAAATTGGGTTCAAAGAAATTGAGGTGGGATTCCCCTCAGCGTCTGAAGCTGACTTCACTTTCGTTCGTGAAATCATTGAAGAAGGAGCCATACCAGATGACGTAACCATTCAGGTGCTCGTACAAAGTCGACGTGAATTGATTGATAGGACATATGAAGCTATAAGCGGAGCAAAACAAGCAATCGTGCATTTCTATAACTCAACCTCAACTTTGCAAAGAGAAGTTGTCTTTGGGCTTGATACCAATGGCATCAAACAAATCGCTACTGATGCTGCTGCTTATTGCAAGGAACTTGAATCCAGCGTTCCAGAAACTCACATTCGATATGAGTACTCTCCAGAGTCATTCACTGGCACTGAACTTCCATTTGCGAAAGAAATTTGTGATGCCGTAGTAGACGTGATTGACCCTACTCGAGAAAATAAGATTATTCTAAACCTCCCAGCCACTGTTGAAATGGCATCAGCAAATACCTATGGTGACATGATCGAATGGATGCATAGAAACCTAAATCGCAGAGATGAAATCATCCTGAGTCTCCACCCGCATAATGATCGAGGTACCGGAGTTGCAGCTGCAGAGTTCGGAATAATGGCCGGCGCAGATCGGGTAGAAGGAACGTTATTTGGGAATGGAGAACGAACTGGCAATGTCGATCTCATAAATATCGCAATGAACATGTTTAGTCAAGGGATTGACCCAATGCTAGACATAAGAGACATTAATGAAATTAGGAGAGTCGCCGAATACTGTAACCAACTCCCCGTCCACCCTCGTCACCCTTATGTAGGTGACCTTGTATACACCGCTTTTTCTGGTTCACATCAAGATGCAATCAAAAAGGGTTTCGAAGCCTTAACTAAATCGGATACAGAAATCTTTGAAGTCCCTTATATCCCGATTGACCCATTAGACGTAGGGAGAACATACGAAGATGTCGTACGAGTCAATAGTCAGTCAGGAAAAGGCGGCGTCTCTTATCTCCTGAAGACAGAGAGCCAATTCGACTTACCTCGAAGAATGCAAATTGAATTCACTAGGTCAATCCAAAAGATCACTGATACCACAGGCAAGGAAATTACTGCTCAACAGATCTTTAACGAATTCGCCGGAGAATACTTAGACATTGATTACCCGTATGTACTTCATGGGTATGAGTCAGCCCAGAACCCTGAAGGTCGCGACCGGACTCTGCTCACTGCGCGTTTGTCCTGTGAAGGTGAGCAAATGATAGTGCAAGGTGAAGGCTCTGGCTCACTTGATGCTTTCGTAAGAGGTTTACGAGAAGCTTTAAGTAAAGATTTACGGGTCTTGGATTATCATGAACATTCAAAAGGGGCCGGAGTTGACGCAACGGCCGTTGCGTATGTGGAAATGGCCATTGATGGCACCGAATTATGGGGATGTGGATTACATACCGACATAACCCGAGCTTCCATGAGAGCTATCATTAGCGCAATAAACAGGGCAGCTAAAGACGCATAACATCAAGTCTGAAAGCAAAGGAGGTGTGCAGTGGGCAATACAGAATCAAATCATGAAATGATTCAACCGCTAAATGGGATCCGCGTACTCGCAGCTGAACAGATGCAATCTCTTCCATATGCGACTCAGATGCTAGCTAGCCTTGGAGCAGAGGTTGTTAAAGTAGAACACCCAACTCGCGGAGATTTAGGAAGGTCGAGCCTTCCTGCAACAAGTGACACCGAAGGGAACCCTGTCGGAGCTACTTTCCTACGAAACAACCTTTATAAGAAAAGTATTGCCTTGGATCTCAAACACGAATCAGGGCAAGACTTATTTAGACGTTTGGCAAAAGGTTTTGATGTCGTAGCAGAGAATTTCAAAGCAGGGACCATGGAACGTTTCGGTCTCGGTTACAGTGACCTTAGAAAACACCAGCCCAAACTTATATATCTCTCAATCTCAGGTTTTGGTAACACTGTTGACACCCCGTACAGTGAATGGCCCGCTTTCGCTCCCATCGCTGAAGCAATGTCAGGCATCTACAATTTTAACCGTGGAGATGATGAAGAGATCAAAGTTTCACCGGTTGGTGCTTTAGGTGATACTGGAAGCGGCCTATTCGCCGTTATCGGTGTCCTTTCTGCATTACGACAAAGAGACCTCACAGGAGAAGGTCTATATGTAGATATTTCCATGCTTGATTCAATGGTCGCATTTGCAGATATCGTGCCGAACTACTTATCCCTTGGTAAGAATCCTCGCACGCCGAGTTCACTTATAAATCACGGATTCAAAATTCAGGCTGGAGAAATCGTTATCCAAATTGGGCGCGAGCACCAGTTTGAAGCGTTAACTAAGGTGCTGGGAAAGTCTGAGTGGCTTATTGACGACCGTTTTAACACTAGATCAGGGTGGGTCGAAAACATCGGTATCATACGAACTGCCATTTATGATTGGGCAGGAACCAAAAGCTTAATAACAGTATGCGATAACCTTGCGAAGGCTGGCATAGCAGCAGCCCCAGCATTTGAAGCAGAGGATGTAGTCAACGATCCGCACATACTTGCTCGCGAAATGCTTATTGAGGTGCCTACCGGCGGTGACCATCAGGTCCTAACTGCTGGAAACCCGGTTCGGATGACAGGAGTTACCAAAAGAGCAATAACCGCACCTCCGTCACTGGGAGCCGATACCAAAAGTTTGCTGCAAGATGAGCTTTCAATCTCTGATAGCGAATACGAGAACCTGCAATCTCTAGGCATCATTAACTAAATCAAGGATTGCTTTCGTTTCGAAACTTCCTAACTGCAACATCTTCTAAAGGCATTCGTCCTATTCCTATATTGCTCTTAGGCCAAGATGCTTCAGGAAGTTTAAGAGGTGATTCTCTACCCTCTCCAAACCATAGCAAATGCCGCCTGCTCTTAAATTTCCATCTCTTGTTCTCTTCGTCGTCATGATCGGTTACCTGATATTGGTCCACATATTTGATTAACTGTTCGTAATATCCTTCACTTCCATTCTGCGCATAACATCTAGCCCAGACTTCTCCATTTGCTAGTTCAGAGTTCTCAAAAGAAATTGTGTGGTTGGCTATGAGAATTACAGCGAATTCTAAATCACCCATCGTTTTATCCATCATTGACCTTAAAGCTTTCTCTCCAGAACCAAGCGATCCGAAAGAAGCGTTTTGCACGTACAGTGACACCATCAGATCCGTATCCTTGGTGGTTACAGCTTGCGAGTATAGGTAGACCAATTCTCTAATATGGTCTTTCGCAATTAATTTCTGCACTGCACTTGAGTTGTTATCTGACATTTGTACAGTTTCTCACACCTTTGTGGTAATGACCTGAGTTTGGGAAATTGATTGTATGTACTTTACAGTTAAAGTGTGGGTGAAGAAGAAAAACATGATGCGTGGGAAACACGGCGAAACATTTCCACGTTCACTCTTTCTGGTAACGAAATTGAAGACATTATTAACAACTCAAGCCATGCGGTTGTTTCATGGGTTACTAAATCGAATGAGCCTGTAACCGCGGTGATGCTTTACGTAGTTTTGGATGGACGTATAACCGTTACCTCTACTACTAATCGAGCGAAATACCATGCTTGGAAACGCAACCCATCAGCTTCATTTTGTATTTGGGATGAGAGAAATATTGGCAGGCAGGTAACTCTTCGCGGAACGATTCAGATCACAAAGGATGATGAACTTCTTCGCCGATACACGCAAGCTTTTTTAACTAGGGCGATGGGAGGAAATCCGCCGACAAACGACAGATTAGAAAAGGAATTAGCTACTTTCCAAGCCCCTGATCGTCATATGATGCAATTGCATGTTCAAACAAAACTGAGCCATGACCTGAACGCTCTCTTGGAAAAAGAAGTACGCATGCGTTCTTTGGAGGAACTGCAGTGATTGTTTCAGAAGAAGAAATGCTTGATCTGCGTGGGTATAAATTTCCTGGTGGTGTCCGAACTGTAGAGCATTGGGAGAACTGGTTACTCACTGACTGCACCACTGGTCAACAATTGCCAGATAACTTGGTACACCCAATAGCGCTTTTCCATGTTCCAATCCAAGGTTCTGGTTGCTCAATCTCGGAATTATTCTCCTTAGTGCGTGTTCAAGGGGCTGGGTCTGTTGGTCTTGATGGTTACGATTGGGAATATTTTCATCCATTAAAGGAGGATGTCCCGTACCTCTGCGAAGGTGAAGTCATAGACGTCCAAAGGGTCAAAACAGACAATGGAAAAATATACGACCGTTTCGTTTTCTCTATAGATCTCTTAAATGAAAGTGATTTATTGATTGCGAGAGTCACGAACCATTGGCGGTTATGGAGGAAAAGATGAGTGACCTCTCTTCCTACATAGGCTTTGACCTCCCGACTCTAGAGGTGAATCTTATAGACCCACAGAAAATGAAAACTATGGCTGCCTTGCTTCGAGATCCATACCCCGTACATTGGGACCAGAATGCAAATGAATCATTAGGTTTTGGTAATCGCGTCATCAATCAAGGACCACTTAACCTTTCTTACATCGCCAACATGCTTATGGAGTGGCAGGGTCCAACTTGCATCAAAAGACTCAAAGCAAAATTCTTGAAACCTGTGTTTGATGGAGAGACTGTAGTGGCTGGAGGGAAAGTACTTGACGTATTGGAGGAATCTTCATCACGAATCCTTTGCCAGATATGGTTATCGCGCGGAGATGAAATTGTTCTAACAGGTGAAGCAGAAATTATCGTAACTAAAGAAGAGACTGATTAACTTATTGCGAATTCTCACGACTTACGTGTACGAGAGCTGGGCAAACACACGCTAAGAGGGTTTCGCCTGTTTCAGCAACGACACGGTACTCATGCGTAACAATTCCCCTTGACGAATCTTTCGTAGAAATTCGCATACCAAGCAATCGGCTTTCAGCTCTAAATTTAATTCCAGGTCGGAGTGGATTCGGAAAACTGAAATCTTCAAATCCCATACCGGCTATCCAAGCAATATCCCCGTTTACTTCCAAATTCAATTTATTCCACATAGCAAACGTATAAGTCCCGGACGCGATGATCCCACCAAACGGCGATTCTTTCGCTGAAACAGGGTCTGTGTGAAAGTATTGTTGATCGTACTCTAAAGCAAACTTAATCAGTTCCTCTTCGCTTGATTCGTGCCATCTTGAAACAAATTCTTCCCCCACTTCAAGGTCATCAAAATAACGAGTAGGTCTGACATCTTCACTCATCCTCTTAATGTTCCTTTGAATACAAAACCCCTATTTTCCCAAGGTCGGTTATCCGTTCTGCGCTTAAGCCTAAGAGAGTATTCAGAATTTCGTAATTATGTTCACCCAATGCTGACGCAACATAATCATCATCAGGCAAAGGGTCGGAGCTTTTGAATGGAAATCCAGGAATTTGCACTTCTCCAGCCAAAGGATCATTCACAGTCCTAACTGTTCCTCTTTCAAGAAAATGAGGGTGAGAAAGCGCATCTTGAGGCGCTAAGGCGGGACCACAGGGAACGCGATGCGATTGGAGTTTCTCCAATACAGCATTGTCCGTTTCATAGGTTGACATCCACATCTCAATGATCTCAGTGAGAGCCGCACGATTTTCTAAACGCGCTGGATTTCCTTTGAAACGTTCATCGTTTGCCAATTCTGGATATCCCATAGCTTCATACAGGTTAGCGATTTGGGCTTCAGCACATAGAATTACTATCCAACCCTCAGGACCATGAAATGACCCAGCTGGTGAAAGCATTTGAAATTCAGTTCCCTGTCTCATAGGAATATATTCTCCATTAGTCATTGATGAAGCGTGTACCGGCATGTCTTGCATATGGAATAGCGCATCAACCATTGAAATATCTAAATGAGTGCCTCTTCCAGTCCGTTCTCGATGGAACAACGCATGCCCTATGGCTGCAAAGGCGTGTACCCCAGCGTTGGTATCACCCATACCTATCCCAACAAACATAGGGGGTCGGTCAGGTTCTCCGGTCATGTGCATAATGCCCGCATACCCTTGAGCTATCAAGTCAAAGCATGGAAGGGAAGATAACGGTCCGGTCTGTCCAAAACCTGATACCGATGCCATTATCAGTTTCGGATTATTTCTTTTGAGTGAGCCATATCCTAATCCTTTTCTGTCAAGGACTCCCGGGCTGAAATTTTCAACTACGACATCTACATGGCTAGCCAAATCAAGGATCAGCTTTTTCCCATCATCAGTATTCATGTCTATACAAACACTTCTTTTTCCTCGATTCTGTTGAATGTGTGTGCCTGCCCGTTTGTTGATTCTCGGTCTATTGGACCTGTTTGGGTCTCCATAAGGCGGCTGTTCAATTTTGATCACATCTGCTCCCAGTTCGGTAAGAAGCCGAGTGCATGCTGGCCCTGCGAGGTATCGTGTCAGGTCCAACACTTTAATTTCTTCAAGCCACCTCTCTGAAATTGCCATCTGAACCCTTTCTTTTGCTTCTTCTAATGTAGTTCAGGCATATTGCCAGCCACCGTCAACAGGGATAACAGCCCCATTGATCTGAGCAGCTCTTTCACTGGCAAGGAACGAGACTATTTCCCCTATACTTTCTGGAGTTGAAATTCCCCCCGTTAGAGTTGGCATGAAATGAGTGGTGGCCCACTCAACTAATTCTTCCCAATTCCCTGTTACGCCATCTGCGGAAGCACGTTTTTCGATCATTTTTTTGACTTCCTGTGTTGCTATTAAGCCTGGATTTATCATATTAACGGTGATTCCTGTGCCGCGCAGTTCAACTGCAAGGCTTCGTATTATTGGCTGCAAAGCGGCTTTTGATCCGTAGTACCCCGGGCTATGCGAACTAGGTCGGTTGATTCCGATGGTCCCTAGGAAAAGAATTCGACCCCATTTCCGTGATTTCATACCGGCCATCACGGCTTGGGCAAATCTCACGCCAATCATCACATTTTCTTCCCATTCCAAAGCCCAATTTTCCATTGTGTCCCAATTTGAACCGGCTGGAGTTCCGTAATTATTGACGAGGATGTCTATTTCCGGTAGGCGGTTGTTAAGTTCCGTTTTTGAAAGTTTCCTAGGATCAAGTTCCAATGCTGAAACAAACTTCCCTGTGTCTGCTAGTTCACTTACTATTGCGTCGGTTTGTCCTTCCTCGAATCCATGAACTATTACTTTTACTCCTTCTTCTGCTAAACGCTTTGCTATTCCAGCTCCTGTTCCGCGGTAACTGCCGGTGACAAGAGCCACTCTGCCCTTGAGTTCAAGGTCCATTACGAACGAGGCTCTCTAGGGAGTTCTAGAACTCGCTCCCCTAGGATATTCCGCATGACGTCAGACGTTCCGCCTTGAATTGTGTAAGCTGGAGCGTAGGCAATGCTTTCTTGCATTGCATCCCCGCTTATCGCTGATAGACCTAGAATTCTTGAGGCGAAATTAGCAACTCGTTGCTGATGTTCGGTACAGAAACACTTCGTAGCAGCACTAAATCCCGTAATTGCTTGCCCTAAAGACCCTTTATAAACCAGATTTCTGCCAATTCTGTAGCCCGTTTCTAGTCGTGCTATCTCTTGACGAATTATCGGATTTTCCTTGTCAGCTTTCTCGCAGGCTCTTTCAAATAACATCCAGTTAGACATGAGGCGATCTATTCCCCCTCGCTCATTTTCCAGTTGTGACATCGTTTGTGCGAATGCTTTATTCTCTTCCCCGACAAGATTCTCCGCCGGGACTCTCACATCGTTGAGAAATATCTCACAGAAATGTTCGTTACGGACTGCATCGACAATCGTTCTAACTTCAATCCCCGATGATTTCATTGGTACTATCAGCTCGCTTAACCCTCTGTGCGGTGGTCCTTCATGTGATGTGCGGACGATCAAATAGCAATAATCAGAAAAGGCGGCAATACTCGTCCAGATCTTTTGACCATTGACAATATAGTGATCGCCATTCCTAGTAGCAGTAGTCTGCAGAGAGGCTAGGTCAGATCCGGAATCAGGTTCACTCATTCCGATACACCACGTAGACTCACCAGAAATCATTTCAGGCAGAAATCGCTTTTGTTGAGCAACCGTTCCATATTGACAAATTGACGGTCCCATCTGTCGGTCTGCTATCCAACTTGCTGCGATCGGCGCCCCAACCTTCATCATTTCCTCAGCGACGATGATTCTTTCAATGCCAGGCCGCCCTCCTCCACCATGTTCAACTGGCCAAGTCATCCCCAACCATCCTTCAGCTGCAAGCACCTTTGAGAATTCTTTTGAATACCCGTTTATCCAAGAGTCGTCATAGCTGCCGAACCTTTCAACACCTGCTTTGGCGACAGTTCGAGCTCTTCTCTGTAGCTCTAGCCAGTGGTCCGGCCATGTGTATTCCATCGTCTTAAGTCTCCGTGTCCTCAATCTTGTAAACGGTCTTTGCTGTAGTAGAAAATAGTTGGTCCTGCTCACTGTTACTGTATCCAGACGCTATTATTTGGAATGCATTCCAGAGCACTGGGTAAGGAAGCGTCTGACGATCTACAGGATAATTGGATTCGAACATGCATTGACTTGGACCAAAATACTCTATGCAGCGAGTTATTTTATCCCGCCAGAAATCTGCTACTTCTTCAGAGGATGGCGGTTTGTCCCTAGCAGCCCATCCAGTGCCGAAGTAGTTATCCATGCCTATTCCCCCTAACTTAAGATAAACATTCCTTAGTTCAGATAACGCCAACATAGATTCTTGCCAACGAGTATCAACGTCTTGAAATTTTGAATTCCATTTTCCGATACCTAAAGGTCCTCCTAAGTGGTTGAGAATAATCTTCGCATTTGGAACTCGTTCAGCTAACTCTACGAGTTCATTTAATTGGTCGAAATAGAGCCAAGCGTCAAATGAATAACCTGCGTCAGATAGCGTTTGAACCCCTTTGATAAACTCAGGGTTCCCCATTATTCCCTTGCTTGGATTCGTGTGACTATTACCTATATTTGAATCTTCGCTCCATCCGGTTGCATGACGGACCCCACGAAACAACCCATTTGCTGCTTCAACATGACTCTCGATGATTTCGGCAATCTCTTCCCCTAACGACATGTCAATAAATCCCACTATTGCTCCTATGGACGTATCCGAGATTTCTTTAAGTCGTTCAGCTTCGCTGGCAACAAATATGGTTTCCCCTAGCGAGCGCAATTCTCCTAGTTCGTTTTGTAGATAGTTGGCTTTACATTCAACGAAGACCGTTTTGGTGATGTTGTGAGTCAATGAAGTATCTGCATTTAATTCTTCGGCAAGGTACCTGCTTCCCCCCCTCTCCCAAAGGTGATGGTGGGCATCTATGATTTCACGGTGAGGATCTAAAGCAATTTCGTTAGATTGCGATAACCATTCATGTCGTTCAAGATCCATTCATTACACTCTACGGCATACCTTCGCCGGTGAAAATTGGGTGCCTCATTCAGACACCTGTTTATAACGAGAGATTAAGATCCGTGTAGAAAAATCCTGTAATGTCAAATGTGTCGTAGATTTCGGAGGAATTATGAAAGGTCTAATTGATGTCCATGGACATATAGTACTTGAAGGTTCTTTGGGAGCTGCTGGTCCAACATGCGGACCGGAGCTTGGTGAATACGAAGACGGAACTACATGGTTTCGTGTCGGAGATTGGAAATTAGATGGGGTGCCTTACCGAGAATCCTTATTTATGCAGACAAATCTCCGTTTAGAGGCAATGGATGAAGCAAATATTAGGGTGCAGGCGCTTTCACCTAACCCATTAACGTACCTGCATTGGATTCCCGCACCTGATGCAATAAATTTTTGCAGAGCCCACAATGAAGACCTCGCATCTGTGATCAGAGAGCACCCTGACAGATTTGTTGCCTTTGCCGCGTTACCAATGCAGGACCTTGACGCTGCGATTGCGGAACTAGAACGCAGCGTCAGAGATTACGGATTTTTAGGTGGGTATATAGGCACTGATTTTGGGGTTGACTTAGATAGTCATGATTTGGATTCGTTTTACGCAGCTTGTGTCGAACTTGATGTTCCATTATTTGTTCACCCAACTTCATCTGGTTTGGATGGACCTTTACGCGACCAAAGAATGCGAAAATACAATCTTGATCTCGTTATAGAGTTCTCTTACGAAGAAACCATCGCAACCTCTATGATTGTCTTTGGTGGATTATCTAAAAGATTCCCCGAACTTGATATCTGCGTTTCACATGGGGGTGGCTCTACTATGATGCATCGCTCGAAACTTCGAGCATTAGCTGAACGTCGTCCCTCTTCTCCTGAATGGATCCGCGAACCAGGTGCATTTGATGAAGCACTAGATCGTGTATGGTTTGATTGCCACGTTACCGGAAAGGAAGAATTTGAATTTGCTCTCGCTCAGATAGGTACCGACCGCCTCGTATTTGGAACGAATTTCGGGGGGTGGGACAAAGGAACTCTGCACTCTATTGATGGACTTGATGAGGTCATGAATCAGAATGCTGCTAATTTACTCCGGCTCGCTAAACGAGCGCCTCACCTTATTTAGTGCGTAGCGAACCGCATCGTTTACTTGACTCCAGACAAGGCCAATTCTTCTATTGCTAACGAAGTTAATATTCGCGAGTTCCGTCAGATCCTATTCGTTGGTTACCCCTAGACCAAGGCCCCCATCAACGGTAACTACGTTTCCGGTCACCCAGTCGGAACAAGCGAGATACTCAAAAGCCTCTGCAATGTCTTCTACGGTTCCTATCCTGCCAAGGGCGTGAAGGTTACTCATTCCTTCTAACCTAACTGCTGCTTCTGCTTGAGTCGCGAGTCCGGCGCGTACGTTTATCTCAGTTATTACTGCTCCCGGTCGGACACAACCTACTCGGATACCCTGTGGTCCCAACTCAGCGGCTAGTACACCTGTGAGTGATTCCAGCGCTCCTTTCGTAGCTGCGTAAGGAGAAGCATTAGGGAATGCTCGTTGGGTATGCACGGATCCTACAAATATTACGCACCCCTTTGTTTCTTTGAGAAATTCGTGGCACTCGCTTACTAGCATCATTCCTCCCACAACGTTTGAATGGAAAATTTTAAGGAGTTCCTCTTCATTGAACTCCTCTACTTCACACCTGTATATGTTGCCGGCATTGCTGATAAGGGTTTCTAGTCCGTCTCCATGTGTCACGGCTTCAGCAACCATTCTTTCCCTATCGCTAGTTTGAGTCACATCTCCAACGACGAGATGGCAGAGTTCACCAATCTCCTTTTTCACCTTCTGAAGAGGTTCTTCCCGTCGCCCAGCTATCGTTACTTTCGCTCCTTTAGAAGCGAAATGTTTTGCTGCGCCTTCCCCTATACCTGATCCTCCGCCGGTAATTAGAACAGACATGTCTTTGAGCGTTCTCATTAGTTCTCCTCTAGTATGTGCGTATGAGCAAAACTGCTGTGGTTACTGGTGCAGGTCGTGGAATCGGCAAGACCATCGCTGAAAAATTTAAGTCTGAGAATTACATAGTTCATGCATTAGACGTTACCGCTGATAACGATGTGATGCTATGTGATGTAACTAATAGCGACCAGGTACAATCAATCGCTGATCAGATAGGTCCAGTTGATGTTCTGGTAAACAACGCTGGAGTTTGGACCTTCAACTCGCTTGAAGACTCCAGTGAAGATGAATTTGATACCACTATTTCCGTCAACCTCAAAGGTCCGTTCAATTGCATCCGCGCCTTTGGTAAGTACATGCTGGAACAAGGTGCCGGCAATATCGTTAATGTCGTCTCAATTGCAGCAAAGCATGCGAACCCGGGAGTTGGAATGTATGGCCCGTCAAAGGCAGCTCTAGTATCGTTGACTGAACAGGTAGCCATTGAATGGGGACCTAATGGCATCCGATGCAATGGAATTGGACCTGGGTTAGTCCCAACTCCTGGTACGGGTGATTTCTATGAGGACGAAGACGTAAGAAATCTACGTTCAAGCGCGGTGCCGCTCAAGCGCCTAGCGACTCAGGAGGATATAGCAAGCGCCGTTTTTTTTCTTTGCCATGAAAGTTCGTCATATATAAACGGTCAAATCATCTACGTAGATGGAGGTCTGTCCAAAGCTCTAATGTCTTTACTGCCACGACCTAGTGACTTATAGGATTAAGACTGTAACTCTTCAATTATCCTGTCACGTAACTCATATTTAAGAATTTTGGTAGCACCCATTGGCCAGTCCTCAATGAAACGAACATGACGAGGGATCTTATAGGAAGCTATTTGATTTTTGCAATAGTCAATTAGTTCTTCTTCCGTTAGGTCTTCATAGGCAAGTGTTTCAATATACGCAACAGGCACTTCTCCGTATTTGTCGTCGGGCAAACCTACAATGGCAGCAATTTTGACTTTGGGGTGTGCGCAGAGAAAACCTTCGACCTCGACAGCAGCCACATTCTCTCCACCGACCTTCAACATGTCTTTAAGACGACCACAAAAAACAATTTCATTGTTAACTGTTAACTTGCCTAAGTCTCCTGTATGAAACCAACCATCAGCATCAAAGACCTCGGTATTTTTCATTTCATCGTTGTGATATCCATCAAATACTCCGACCCCACGAACAAGTATTTCTCCTTTAATACCCGGTCCAACAACTTCACCCGTTGTCGGATTCTGTATCTGGATTTCATTTCCTGGTAAAGCAGTCCCGCAAGTTTGAGTTCGTTTCTCAAGTGGTGCGGTTGTTTCCCCCATACAGACTGATCCACCAGTTTCTGTCATCCCGAAAACCGTTATTTGAGATGTATGGGGCATCTTCTCCTGCATCTTCATGAGAACATCCTCCGGAGCGACATTTAGGATTGTACGGGTGCTCGAAAATGTTTCTATGTCATACTGAGGATGATCAAGTAACGCCATCATGATCGTTGTAAATGCAGGAAAAGCTATGTTAGGGCGCTCCGTTTTTATCATTTTTAAAGCTTCTGTCGCGTCAAAATGCTCCATAGAGATTAGTGTGCCCCCTATCGACAAAACTCCCATAAACGGCTGCGTAAAGGCTGTATGAAACATTGGTAATGGAGCCCAAATTTTATCCCCAGTCCTTAGACCGAGTCGTTCAACACCGCCAACAATTCCCGCGTGTTGGAGCACCTTGTGGGAAAGTATGCATCCCTTAGGCATTGCAGTTGTTCCAGAGGTGTAAAACATCACCGCAGGGTCACTGGGATCTAGATAGTCTATTTGATTCAAGATTTTTGTTTTATCTATCCTCATTCCGTGCTTGAAAAATTCTTCCTCAGTCATGAAACCCTCATGCTCTGTCACACCGAGCATCACAGTAGTTTCTAACTCGGGTAGCGTTGGAATATTTAAATTTTTCAAATCTGATTGCTGCTCTAGTCCTGGTATGGCGGAGCGAAGCAAATGACCGTAATTCACGTGTTCTTCTATTTTGTCACTGGTAAGAATAGTTTTTATAGACGCGTCTGATGTGACGTGAGCTATCTCTCGAGTTTTGAAGCGCCCGTTATAAAGAGTTGGAATCGCTCCGATGAAAGCAGTCCCCATTAAAGAAATTACGAAGTCCAATGAGTTAGGCATAAGGATTCCTACTCTTTCGCCTCTCGTCACGCCTAAAGCGCTTAGCGACTTAGCGACTTGAATCGACCTTTCATATATTTCTTGGTAAGTTGCTCTCTCATTGACGAGAATGACACAATCTCGTTTGGGGTGTTTGATGTATGATTTTAAAAATGTTTTTGGGAACGCTTCTATATTCATTACTATCCAAACGGAAGGATCTTTAGATTGTTTTCAGTAGGCTCTTCTTGCTGGGCAATTGCGAAAATTTTTGATTTTTCTTTTTTGCCTGACGCTATACTCCGACCAGCGATTCCTTCTAATGTAAGCTCAGCGCTGATTCGCATTCCTCCGATGACCAGTACATCTGAAGTAATTCCTTTAGTTAACATCAGTTTACCATGCCTTCATCATCTAACGCTGAAGGAAAGTCACCGCCTGCCATCCACGTATCAAAGGCGGTTTTGCGTGCCCGGTCTACGAGTTCGATCCGTGTTCTCGTCAAACCTAAAGTGTGGTAAGTAAAACCAAAGGGTCCGTCTTCTTGTGGATTGGAATATGTCGCTTCCCATTTATATCCCGCTGTAGTTAATAATTCAGCATCTGCTGCCAGGTCATCACTCCAATAACCTAAATGGTGTATCCCTCCGCCTGCATAGTTCCAAATTGTTCCCGGGTTTGATTCGATTATTTCAAAATGTGGTGGTCCCTGTACCGAGTAAGTCACTCTGAAATCGGCTTCAACTATTCCATTTGGCTGTTGAACGTCAAATTTGCGGTGCTGAATTGAAGCCCATTCCAGACCATGAGTTAAAGTTAGTTCAGCAAGTGCGGCTTGGAAATCTTCCACAACTATACCCACGTGGTAGAACTCGCAGTTGCTCAGTAAGTTTCTAGGCTCCATTTGCTGTCCAGCCTCCATCAACGAAAATTACGGTACCAGTCACATATGAAGAAGCTTCAGTTATTAAGTATTCAACGGTTGAAGCGATCTCAACTGGCTCTCCAAATCTACCCAGGGGTACTCTTCCTTCTAACCACTTAACTTGTTCAGGGTCAGAGAGTCGTTCTTCCGTCATAGGCGTCCTAATAGGACCTGGTGCAATGGCATTCACTCTCACTCCAATCTCCGCTCCCTCTAACGCTGCTGCTTTTGTGAGGGAAACTATAGCTCCTTTAGATGCTACATAATGTGCTTGACCGGAAACTGCAATCACAGAGTTAACTGAAGCTATGTTTACAATTGACCTAGGTTGTTCTGAAATACCCTGACGAAACATTTCACGGATCCCAAGCCATGTCCCGGTCACATTGACGTGAAGATGCGCTTCAAATTCTCTCACTGACGTATCAACTATCATTGATCTATTCCTAATACCGGCACAATTCACAAGCGACTCGAAAGGACCGAACTGTTCAAAGATTTCAGACCACGAGTCTTCTTTCGTTACATCAAGCGTTGACACGTTATCGCTTCCTACCACATCAGCACCGATTACTTCATGCCCATTACCTTCTAGATAACTCGCCGTTCCCTTACCTATTCCGGACGATGCGCCAGTTACAAGTATTTTTCCCATTAGCTCAACACTTCAGGAGATGTCTTCAATAACTCACGTATTTCGCCACCCCAATAATAATCAACGCTAAAGGTGTTGAGTGATTTTTTGAGAACGTCACGCTGTTCTTTAGGAACTTCTATTGGATTAATCCCAGATCTCAGTGCGTCGTAATTCAAACGACATGTGCGCTCGAAATTGGTGGCGCGACACGTTGCAATTTCTACACCTTCCCCTGTAATCAGGATTCCATGATTTGCCAGCACTATAGCTTCAGCGTTCCCAATTTTTGAAACTAGATATTTACCACCGGAAACATCATCCACGCCACCGGTATATTCATCAAAAAGAGCTATGTCATCATCAAACATGCACGCTTGCTGATCAATAACTTTTGGTTCATAGTGAAGCGTTGACAGCAATGATCCGTAATACGGGTGATTATGTATTATAACTTCAGCATCTGGGCGAGCCTTATGAACTTCGGTATGGATGTAAATAGCCGGAGTAACGTCCCATTTTCCTTCCAGCACTTGACCTTCTGGATCAATCACGATGACGTCCGAAGCTGTTATTTCCCGCCACCAGAGCCCATATGGAGTACACCACATATTCCCGTCTGGGCGCATGGCTGTAATATGACCTGCTATATCTAGTGCATAGCCTGTGTCTGCAAGAATTCTTGCAGCACACGCTACCTTTTGGCGCAGGTCTAGATCTGGAACAGTAGGCATTGAGTTTGGAAATCCGCTTCCTGCGATGGCTTCTTCCAGTTTCCCCATATGTTTTCCGCCTATTTATTCCGCTCCAAGGTAAGAGCGCACTAACTCATGTGAGTCTTTAAGCTCATCCGAAGAGCCACTAATATCGTTATTTCCGGTTTTAAGTACATATGTTCTGTCAGAGATTTCAAGTACACCGGCGTTCTGCTCAACAAGCAAAAATGTTGTTCCGCCTTCATCACGTAGTTCAGTAACTAATTCAAATAGGTCTTCTACTAGGTTAGGAGCAAGACCAAACGAGAGTTCATCAATCATTAGAAGCTTAGGTCGGGTCAGCATAGCCCTAGCTAGAGCTAACATTTGTTGCTGTCCTCCTGAAAGCGAAGATGCAGCGTCACTGATTTTTTCAGATAAAGCGGGTAAGAGATCTAACAAGCGGTCTCGATCACGTCGAATTTCACCAGCGCCATCTTTTCGAAGACCTAAACCAATATCTAGATTCTCTCTAACCGTTAGATTCTGGAATATGCCTCTACCTTCAGGCAAATGCCCTATTCCTGCCATAGCCCTTCGTTCTGTAGTAAGTGGACCGATATCTTCCCCGTCAAAAGTGATGTTTCCTTCCCACGTATCAAGAACTCCCGACACGGTTCTCAGGAAAGTGGTTTTGCCGGCTCCGTTTGCGCCTAGCACTGAAACGATTTCGCCCTCTTCTATGCTCAACGAAACACCATGCAGAACTTCTAGGGCTCCATAGCCTGATACCACCGAGTCAGCTTCAAATAGCACTTGAATCTCCCTGGTCCTTTTCATTATCTTGGGCATAACCTTTACCAAGATAAGCTTCTATCACTGCAGGGTCAGTTGTAATTGCTTCAGCAGAACCTTCAGATATTATTCTTCCGAAATGCAAAACGTAGATTATCGGGCACAATGCCGTAACTAGCTCAAGATCGTGTTCGATTATTACGAGGCATAGATTTTTTTCCTGAACAAATTTACGAAGACCCTTGAGTAGGATGGTTACATCATTTGCACCCAATCCTGCTGCCGGTTCATCTAACAGCAAGACCTTTGGTTCTGCAACCAGTGCTCTGCAAACCTCTACAATTTTTTGAGATCCCAAAGAAAGATCGCCCGTTTCTTTATGCGCATCTTCGGCAAGTCCAAACTCTTCAAGCATGTCTATACACACTTCTCTAGCTTGATCTTCTTCACGGCGTTGATTAGGGAGTCTAAACAATTCAGTCACGTGTCCATGTCTAAATTTTCGGTGCATGCCAAGTAGGACATTTTCTAATACTGTTGCATCTAGAATCAGCTTCGGCGATTGGAACGTCCGCGAGATTCCATTGCTGACCCTATCAGTTGGTTTAAGGTCTGAAAGATCCTTTCCATCTAGAAAAGCGCCTCCCCGTGTAGCTTTTACGTATCCCGAAAGGACGTTAAATATCGTTGTTTTACCAGCACCATTTGGACCTATCAGTCCATTGAAACCTGGGACGAAATCAATATTTACACCTTCAAGGACTCTATTGCCTCCGAAGGATACATGTAAATCATCCAAGGAAAGTGGGGCGGTTGTTGAGGCGGAGTTCATATCAGATCTTCACAGTCTTTAATCGCCGTCGTAGATCTTGAGCCCAACGGCTATCTCGGAAACGGTCAGGTAATGAAGCTACGCCTTTGGGAAGAATCAAGATTGCAAGCATCAATGCGATCCCGATAAGAAAGAAAAGGAGCTTTTGTGAATCCTGAAATTCCTGTCGGATGTAAACAAAAATTATTGCACCAATTAGTGGTCCCCATAGTTTTCCTGTACCTCCAAGGATCAGAACAACCAAAAGAAACACCAGTAGGCGTGTCTTAAATGACGAGGGATTCACAAAGGCACTATTCTGAGACCAAGCAGCTCCAGCAAGAGCGGCAGCGAATCCAGATAAACCAAATGCAATAAGTTTGTAATAGGTTGACGATATCCCTAGGGGGCCTGTTGCAATTTCTATATCACGAACAGACTTCAATGTTCTACCGAGACGATTCTCCGTGTAAATTACATAGCCGACAAAGGTAATCAACAAAGCTCCCAAAGATAGGAAGTAGGCACTTTTGAGTTGTCCAGATCCAAAGAACTCAAAAATCGGGACTTGCTTTCCTGTCCCGCCATTAGTCTTTAAACCGCTCCAAATTTTCTCATCAAGGCTAATCAATTTTACTATTAGTTCTCCGAGCGCCAAAGTAGCTATAGCTAAATAAAAACCTTTTAATCTTGCTGCGGGAAATCCAACAACAACGCCCACAAGAGATGCAAAAATGCACACCAGAGGAATTGTTAGTAGAAATGGCCACCCATACCCCGCCACAGCTGGTCGGATTATTGTCTCACATGTTTCCTCAAGGCATTCAGGTGGGGCAGAAAGAATAGCTGTTCCGTAAGCGCCAATAGCAAACAAACCTGCATGCGCTAACCCTAGAGTACCGGAATAACCAATTAGAAAATTGAAACCTACGCCGGCAGCAGCATAGGCAAAAACGAATGCTAGATTACCTAGTCCGTAGTTTGTCCCTGTGTCAAAAATCGTTAACCATCCGAGAATTGGCAGCCACGGGAGTGCAGCAAGGAAGGCGAAAGTCAAAATTGCACTTACTAGCTTTTGTTGACCTTTTATTCCTTCAGGTTTCGGTGGGTAAAGTGGATACCCAGATGAGTTTGTTTTAACTTGAGCCATCAACTAAACCTCTCGAAGTTTGGCTTCTCTCGTCAAGCCTTCGGGGTATAAGAAAAGTACAACTACCACTATCAATAAAGCTATGGTTGGTTGGAGACTGGTACTAATCTGCCCACCAGCTACAGCTTCTGCAACACCAACAACCATTCCACCTAAAAATGTTCCGGGCAAAGAAACAAATCCTCCAAGAACCGCTGCTATAAATCCTTTCAATATCAAGCCTTCTGCACTTCCAAGCTCAAGCACGGTTGATCCTGCTTTTAGTGTCATTGCTGCTCCCGCCACAAGTCCACCAATTGCCCATGCCAGTAGAGAAATAACACCTGCATTAATGCCAAGCAGTCTCGCTGTTGTGCCATCCTCGGCAATTGCGCGCATCCTTACTCCCCATTTCGTTCTGAAAAAGATCGCTAAGCCTACGGCTATAATTATTCCCATACCTATGGACACAACCTGATCCCAGCCTATACGGGTGCTTCCTAGATTAAAGTTAATTCCTGACCAAGGAGTTTTAAATTTCTGGGGATTATTTCCAAAGAAGATTTCTATTAAAGATCCAAGCGCGAAAGTCAAACCAATGGTCAAGAGTAAAAGCGGGAAATGATCGACTTCGTCCATTTTTTTAACCCACTTAGTCATGACAAGATAAGTCAGCGGCACCGACAAAATAGCAAGAGTGATTGCAACTCCGTATGGGTATCCACCACCTAAACCTGGTATCCAGTCAATAAACCCTGGCAAACCATTGTCACTAATGCCGTCTATAAGAACATAGCCTAAACTCAGAGACGCAAGAATGGCTAAAGGTTGATTGGAAAGCCCTGTCAGAGGACGAATGAGGAAAAACTGAATCGCAGCTCCGAAGACGGTGGCGAACAAAAGACCAACAAGTATAGCTAGCCAAAATGGCCAGCCGACTTCATCCCCATCGGCTAACCACCAGCACATGTACGCAGCCATGAGTCCCATTTCTGCTTGTGCAAAGTTGGGCACATCTGTCGACTTCATGACAACTACAATTGCCAGACCTATAAGAGCGTAATACGACCCAGCCTCGGCACCTGCAACTATTTGCTGTAAAAGGTTATTCACGTTAACTCAAATTTATTTAAGTAAAAGTATTTCTACGAATAAGCGAAATTAGGGTGTGGGGAGTTTTCACACCCCCACACCCTTAATTTCATTTTCTAGCTTGCAGCACTTTCAAATGCTTTAACCTGTGTCCAGCTTTCTGTAGCTGAATCATAAGCAGCTACACCAGCACCGGCAGCGCATTGGTGTCCACCTGGAAGTGGAGCACACGCAACTGGTGGAATTGATGGAACCAGTATCGGATTATCTACAAGTGTTTCTGCCACTGCGTGGAAATTCTCGTAGGTGTAGTTTCCGTCTAGTTGATCAATCAATTGAAAGAAAGCTTGAGCAATTGAATAAGTCTGGAGGCTGAAGTTTGGTGCTCCATCCTTACCAGGCCCGTCGTAGGCTGCCCACAAGTCTCTCCAAGCATTGACAAATTCACTGTCAGTGTCAGGCAAAGCTACCTGAAGAGCTCCTAGATAGCCATCAGCTGCCTCAGGAGTTGCAAGAGATACAGTATTGCTTCCGCCAGCTCCTGAAGATCCAGCATCAGAACATACGAGTGGATTAAATCCAGCTTCATGGAAGCCATCAAGTACAAGACCATTTTGAGCATTATCTAGTGCGGTTAGCACAGCATCTGCCCCAGAATCGATCACAGCTAGAACAGCTGGAGCAACAACATCTGATAGCACTTCAATTTCTTCTTCAGCGACTATCTCATAACCATGGACAGGTTGTTGGATATCTATAGCAGCAAATGCCTCAGCCCCAAGTTCATTATCTTGTCCAATAACAGCTATTTTTTCTGCTCCTTGAGAGACGAAATAATCAATACAGATTCTTCCTTGCTCGGTTCGAGTTGGATTCGTTAAATACACTTCTTTGATGTCCTGATTAGCAGGAGAAACTGGACCCCATAGCGGTGTTCCAGCTGCCTCAATTGCAGGGTATGTTGAAGGAATTGCTTGTGAACCTGCAGTTCCAACGAATCCCCATACGTTATCAACATCAATTAGTTTACGAACGTTAGTTACCATTTGTTCTATCTCAAAACGGTCATCTTCCCAAGCAAGTTCAAAGGTACATCCATCTATACCGCCATTAGCGTTAAGCTCGTCAACGGCCATTTGGAGACCACCTAACAACGCTTCACCTGCCACAGCAGCACGTCCAGTAAACGGTTGTGAAGTTCCGATTTTGAAAACTCCGCCAACTCCCTTTTCGATACCAGGAACGTCACCTTCGGTTGCGTAACCGCAGCCATCATCTGGGTTGGGCCCAGTATCTACAGGTGCTTCCTCTTCTTCTTCAGCTGCATCAGCTGAAGATGCACCATCATCTTCACCTGCTTCAGCAGCAGATGTATCATCCGAGCTACTGCTGCTGTCATCATCATCACCACAAGCCGTAGCGATAAGAGAGAACGTCAAAAGTAGAGCGAAAATGAATTTAAATTTTTTCATATTATTCCCCTCATAAAAGTGATTCTTTGTGGAATCAATAAGTAAAGAATTGCCTAGAAATCAAAATGTGTCAAGGTTGGAGATCCCATCATGTAACGAATCGCTTTTCGGCTTTCGTTTTTTTGCAAAATAACCTAATTTATAATTCAAGCCTTTCCTAGAAGGAGTAAGTTGTGCCTAATTCAGATTCTCTCATCGTTGAAAGAGAAAACAGGATTCTACGACTTAGAATGAACCGTCCAGAACGTATGAACGCTTACGATCGTGAAACTATTGACTGTATCATTGCTGAGTTGCGAGCGAACATGGACGCTGGCGTTGTTGTTATTACTGGAACTGGCAAAGCATTTTGTGCTGGCGGCTACCTAGCAGACTTAGCAAATCCAGATTTTTGGGAATTGCGATCAATGTTCACAGGGAGCTTGGAGCTTTTCGATGCACTTAGAAATGCTCCCATGCCAGTGATCGCAGCCGTAAACGGTGGTGCTTTCGGTGGTGGCAATGAGTTAGTGGTTATGTGTGACCTCGCCATCGCTTCTGAAAGCGCCCAATTTGGTCAAACGGGCGTAAAAGTTGGGAGCGCCCCCGTACTTGGTGGAACAAATCTCCTTGCAATGGGGATTGGTGAAAAAAAAGCGAAAGAAGTCTCTTTCTTATGTCGGAAATACTCAGCGCGCGAAGCTATGGATTTAGGTTGGATTAATAAGGTAGTTCCTGACAACCAACTCGAGGCAGAAGTTAATTCTTGGTGTGAAGAAATCCTAGCAATGAGTCCACGTTATTTAGAAGTGGCTAAGGCAAGCAGTAACGTTATGTATCACCAAATGCGAGACAACATGGTTCAAAGTTTAGGTGCTTTGATTCAAGCAATAGGTTCGCCTGATATGCGCGAAGGCGCATCAGCGTTTATGGAAAAAAGGAAACCCCAATTTCCACCGCGAGACACAATGCCCAGCTAGATATGGGAGAAGAAACTAAACCACAAACTAAGTTCTACGAGGAATACTCCCCTTCCTCTCCCTATGGTGAAGATTGGAATGTCGCGACTGTCCTTCAAACCCAAGCACGGAATAACGGCGAAAATATTTATCTAACGGTTCCATGGGCTGATGAAGAATATACATTTGGCGAAACTCTAGATATAGCGGAAACCGTTGCGCTATCGATGCTTTCAGCTGGCGCCCTACATGGAGATCGCGTACTTATCATGCTGCCGAACTGCTCAGAGTACATCTTCAGTTGGCTTGGCTCAGCATTAGCGGGTCTTGCTGAAGTTCCTATAAACACTGCCTATAAAGGAGCATTTCTGAGACATCAAGTACTAACGACGCTACCTTCGCTAGCTGTAGTTGAATCTGAGTTTGTCTCCAGATTTATTGAGATCCGTGACGATATTGAATCTATTAAAAGATTTTACATAACTGGGAAAAGTGAATCTGTTGCCACCGCTTGCCAACAGTTACAAGAACTCGGATTCGATGCTACGGCTTGGGGTTCTTTAAGCGAGCAAACTGCAGCTGGAGATCTACCTGAGGTAAATGCACGCGATTTGGGTTCAATTTTTTTTACCTCAGGAACTACTGGGCTTTCTAAGGGCGTAATGATGCCCCATGCCCATATGTACCTGTTCGCAGATGAATGTGTTTCCCTGACTCGATTGACCGATCAGGACGTCTACATGTCGGTAGGTCCATTATTTCATGGGAATTCACAATTCCTTGCTGCGTATCCAGCTCTGATAGCAGGCTGCAAATACGTTCTACATGAAAGATTCAGCGCGTCCGAGTGGATAAATCAAATTCGTGACTCCGGAGCAACAGTTACAAATTTTGTCGGCGTAATGATGGAATTTGTTTGGCAACAAATAGAGCAGGAAACGGACTCTCACAACGATTTGCGTTGCGTGTTCGCAGCACCAACAGCTAGCTCCATCCTTGATAATTTTAAAGATAGATTTGGGGTAGAGGCCTTTGTAGAGGTTTTTGGGCTCACCGAAACTTGTATGCCGATTCTGACACCGTATGGGGCAGAACGACCCCCCGGTGCAGCTGGGCTGTTAAATAGAGACTGGTTTGATATTCGTTTAGTCGATTCAAAGACGGATCTAGAAGTTCCCATTGGGCAGATAGGTGAGTTAGTTGTCCGACCGAAATTTCCATGGACGACATGTCAGGGATATTTCGGAATGCCGGAGAAAACGTCGGAGGCATTTCGGAATCTTTGGTTCCATACCGGCGATGGCCTTAAACGTGATCAGGATGGATGGTATTACTTTGTTGACAGACTGAAAGATGCTATACGCCGGCGCGGCGAAAACATCAGCTCATTTGAAGTAGAACAGGCACTTCTATCACATCCCTCAATTGGCGAAATAGCTGCCATAGGTGTTGATGCTGATCAAGAAGCTGGAGAGGATGAGGTTATGGTTTTCGTAATACTTGAAGATGAAATGACATTGACGGCAGAGCAGCTCTGGGATTATGCAAACAGCCAATTGCCTTATTTCGCCGTCCCTCGATATGTGCATTTTATTTCAGAACTACCTAAAACTCCTTCCGAGAAAGTCAGGAAAATTGAATTGCGTGAAATTGGAGTTAACGAATCAACGCATGATCGCGGTCCACAACCAAGCCGGCGTAAAAATAGGAAGGGCTCATGATAGAGACACCTAAACAAACCGAGATGTTCGCTTCTCCTCACAGCAATGGTCGAATTATGGCTATGGATTCAGCTTACGATGTTTTGCCAGAGAACCGAGGCGTAGATGTTTGTATTAATTCATCGTACTGTGGAGTCCTTCCAGCGCGATTCATAGCTGAGGTTCACCCCAGAGCTGCGATAGGAATGGATTGCGGAGTAGGTCCTGAAGGCTCGGCGATTGCAGGACTCTGGTACTTAGAAGCACTCAAAATCCCCGCTGCAGTAGCGGATGTGATGACAGCTCATTTGGGCAATGGAGTCCACCTTTACGAGAACGGTATCGTCAGTTACCTCAACCAGCCAGCACGCGATTGTGGCGTCCATGAAGGAATGCCAATAAAGGAAGCAGCAAAGATTCTTTTAGAGCATGAGCCAAAGAACGCTCCTGCTTCAGAAATCACGAATAGGGCGATCATGGAGACATCGCCCGATGGCCGCCACGTTATCGCAACTGATTCCATAGCGTTTGGAAGCGACGAAGATAGAGAAACAAATGTGCTTGTTACCGCTGGACACACAGGACGGTCCGCTGTTCCGTACCTGCTTGGAATTCGCCCATGGGGATTTATTTGTTCAGACGGTGGGCGAGGAATGGATGACTCTGGTATTGCCGCATTAAGTATTGTTGAAAAAGAAGGTCTAGCCGGGGCAACGGTAGATGCAACTTTGGCACGAATGGGTAGCGGAATATCTCACTACCAAGATGGCATTATTTCAGCGGTTAATACTTTAGCAATTGAGCGAGGAATTGAGATAGGCATGCCAGCAGCGCTGGCCGCATCCAATCTCTTGAATTATCGCTTCCAGTAATATTCAGGTCATCAAAAACAATGGTATTGAACTAAAAGTTTGTTATTTGATGATAATTCTCTCGATGAAGTATCGTTCAAGAATGGACGAAGAGCACAAATGGATAAACGTAACGACGCTCGGCGATTTGATTGACATGCGCGCCGATGAATATGAAGATCAGCCAGCGATCATATTTCCCGAATCAACTGACACCTACAGATCTTTAGCAGAACGAGCACAATTCTACGCAAAGGGACTTTTGGCACTTAACGTTGAATCCGGAGACAGAATTGGTTACTTCTTACATGAATGCGTTGAAACAATTTCAATCATTCTAGGAGCAGCAAAAATTGGAGCTATCGCAGTACCAATCAATGGTCGTTTCAAACCGACAGAACTACGCCAAGTCATTGTTCACGCAGGTATAAAAGTCCTATTTTCTTCACAGCCATCAAATGGTACAAACTTTATATCGGTGATCCAGGAGACATTCACTGAGCTTGATTCCTGCGAAGACTCAACTCTAGATCTTGTTGAAGCACCTAATCTAAAACACCTTGTCTCCTTAGGCAAGAATGAACATCCCTCCATACTAGACATGCAATCCTTTTCTAATTTAGTTGAAAGCATTTCCGAAAATGATATCCAAGAAAGACAACAGGCCGTTCGTGTGAGAAGCACAAGCGTCATTATGTACACTTCAGGCACCACTGCAATGCCCAAAGGTGCGATGATGAGCCATGAATCGTTTCTTCGGTATGCAGAATCAACTCGGAAGCGCATGAAATTAACATCGGATGACAGCTTTTGGACTGCTCTACCGATGTTTCACATTGGAGGTGTGGGCTTCGTTATAGCTTCGATTTATGCAGGGTGCACTTATTATCACCCAGGGTTTTTTGACCCGGCAGTAGCTTTATCTCAATTGCGTGATGGCAAATGCACTGTTTCAATGCCAGGTTTCCCAACTATCTGGATGCCTATCCTCAACCACCCTGACCGAACAGAAGACTGCCTAAGTTCATTAAGGTTAGTTATGTCATCTGGAGTTGAAGAACGATTGCGCCAAATGCAAAAAATGGTACCCAATGCCACAGTTGTTAGTTGCTTCGGCATGACAGAGGTCTGCGCATTCCTATCTCTCTCAGAACTAGACGACCCTGAAGACGTAAGGATGACTACCGGAGGATTACCGATGCCCGGTATGGAAGCCGAGGTTCGCGACCCCGAAACAGGCGAAGTGCTCCCCTTTGGCAGTACTGGTGAAGCTTGGGTGACAGGACCGAACATGTTTGATGGCTACTTCAGAGAGCCCGAACTCACCGAACAAGTTTTCGATGAAAGGGGGTACTTCCGAACAGGTGACATTGCCAACATAGACGAAGATGGACGTGTGACTTTTGTTGGAAGACTCAAAGACATGTTGAAGGTAGGTGGTGAAAACGTTGCAGCAGCAGAAGTTGAAGGATACTTACTCACCCACCCAGATATAGATATGGCTCAGGTAGTTGCTGCCCCTGACGCGAAATACGTAGAAGTCCCCGCCGCATATATCCAACTTAAACCGGGGTCCACAACGACAGAACAAGAAATAATAGATTTCTGTCGAGGTCAGATAGCAACGTATCGGGTACCTCGATACATACGCTTCATTGAGGAATACCCCATGTCAGCATCAAAGGTTAAAAAGTTTGTCCTCCGTGACATGATTAAAGAGGAATTAGAAGCAAAAGGGATAACGGAAGCACCCAAAATTGCGTCTACCTAAAGGGCTTACTCATAGGTACTGAGTTCTAAACATTCCTGTCATCATTTTTCCAAAAAGGCTCTCGCAATTCACGTTTTAAAATTTTTCCAGTTGGTGCTTTAGGGAGCTCAGTGACGAAATCAACGCTTTTAGGTTTTTGATAGCTTGCTAAATTCTTCCTTGCTATGTCTATGATTTCATTTTCAGTGGCATTCATTTCTGGTTTAAGAACTACGAAAGCTTTGACAGACTCACCCCATTCATCATCTGGAATCCCGATCACTGCAGTTTCAAGCACAGCCGGATGTTTAGCGATAGCTTCTTCCACTTGCACTGAATATATATTTTCCCCACCGGAAATGATCATGTCTTTCGAACGATCAACGATAAAAAAATAGCCATCCTCATCCCATGTTGCTAAATCTCCAGTCCACATCCAACCATTTTTTATCGTTTCAGCGGTAAGATCAGGCCTTTCAAAATAACCGATCATGTTTGCTTGGGATTTAACTATAATTTCGCCCTTCGTTTTACCATCTTTAGGAATTTCGTTTCCCTCGGAATCAACTAACCGTACTGAAGTAACAAATCCCTCACGACCACATGAGGTTAGCCTCTCGGTGTTCATGCCATCATTTATTGCAAGGGCATGGTCTTCCTGAGAAAGAAATGTCATAGTTGTGCCTTCAGTCTGTCCATATCCCTGAATAAGCGAGCAAGGAAATTTTTCAAGTGCCTCTTTGATGACTCTGCTGGGCATCGGACCCCCGCCATATTGAATGTTACGCAACGAGGAAAGATCATACTTTTCAAAATCTTCAACAGCCATCATCCAGTTGAGCATCGTTGTCACTCCCAGGAATGCAGAAACCTTCTCTTTCTGGATTAATTGGAGTGCTAGTTGGGCATCAAAATTCATTAAAACAACCGGGCAGCCATGAGCCTGATAATTCATTGCTAGAACCACAGGAATATGGAACATTTGCCCGGTAAGCATGTACACATCCCATGGAACTATACGTTCAGCAATTGTTTGATTCAGCATCCCAAACCAAACGGAATTATGACTATGGAGAGCTCCTTTAGCTTCACCTGTCGTTCCTCCCGTGTAGAGAATGAGAAAAGGGTCTTCTCCCCCCACTGGTATTCCTACTTCAACCAACCCATGAGAAACTTCAATTAGCTTCTCGTACGACCCGTCACTTCCATCACCGTATTCAAGCCAAACCTCAATTCCCTTGGCGCTCTTCTTTAGTTCACCAACTTCATTACTAAAATCTTTGTGAGAAATGAAAACGGAAGGTTTCCCATTAACTAATAGTCGTTCCAATTCACTTACTGAGAGGCGCCAATTAAGTGCTTGTGCAACCAACCCTGTTCGAGCACATGCATAATAGACAGCGAGATATTCAAATGAGTTCTGGCTAAGAACTGCTATCCTCTCCCCCTTCACTAAACCTTGATTTATAAACGCGCAAGCAAGACGCTGTACATGATTCTCCAGATCATAATACGTATAACGAGTTCCAGTTGTCGCATCAATTACTGCTTCTTTATCGGGTGCTAATTCTGCCCATTTAGCGGGGATTGATCCTATGTTCATCTCAGATTCCTGTTTTACCGGATTCGCGCATAAATGGTAGTACCTCTGAGTAGGGAGGGTCCTCCGCCGACGAACCAGTTGTTAAGCCACCATCTACTACTAAGCAATGTCCATTGGTATTACCAGATTCCTCACTAGCTAAATAAAGTGCAGCGTTTGCAACATCTATAGGCATACCAGGACGCCCTTTTATAGGTGATGATTTTTTCAATCTATATTCAACTTCTTCAATAGCACTATGGTCATCTAGGTGAGCTTTCGCTACTAACGGAGTAGCGGTTGATCCTGGCGCTATACAATTAACGCGTATTCCGAATCGACAGAGTTCCGCTGCGACATTTTTCGTCAACCCAACAACTGCGTGTTTTGCCGCCGCATAAACGTGAGGACCCAATCCGCCCTGCACACCTGCTGTACTCGCCAAGTTTATGATTGAACCAGTTCCTTGGGGTTGCATGATTCGCGAAGCATGCTTCATACCAAAAAACGTTCCAGTGAGAAGAACATCCATCGTCGCATAGAATTCTTCAGCTGGTATCTCACTTATTGGTCCTCGTGCGCCAACTATTCCTGCATTATTAACTAGGACATCAATTCTTCCAAAAGTCTGGACAGCTGCCTGCAAAAGAGCTTCTACATCGTGTTCTTGAGTTACATCACAATCAACATAAATTGATTCTTCACTAATTTCTGCAGAGATCTTTTCGCCAAGATCACGTTGAATATCCCCCATAACTATTTGAGCGCCTTCTTCATCGAAACGCTTAACAATCGCCTCTCCGATTCCGGATGCTGCTCCCGTTACCACCGCAACTTTACCCGTGAGCCTTTTCGTCATCTGTCCTTTACCTCCCCTATCTTTCCAGCTGCATTCCATACTGGTATTGCCATTGTTATCAATAACGCAGATCCTAGCCAGCTGTAAGTAAATGTTCCTGTTGCATCTACCAACCATCCGAAAGCAGCTGGAGACGCCAATGCCCCGAGATAATATCCTGTCATCATGGACCCTGTTGCCTTGGCAACATTATTCGGAGCTCTGTCCACAACCGCGGCATGCAAAGTGCCAATCGCAGCCAATTGAACAGATACGCTAACTACAGCTCCGATGACCACGACCCAGAGCCCCCAGATTGCTCCTAGTGACACACCTAAGATTCCAATCACTATCCAAAAATGCAAAGTGGCTATTCTTTTTATACGCTTCCCAGCTCCAATTCTGTCGACACGAGATGCATTAATGACCATATATAAGACACCACATGCTGAAGCTGCAGCAGAGACAAGCCCTGCGAGTGAAGGCGCTGTATTCAGTGACTCTTCCATGTACGCCACGATCCATGAATAAATCGGTTGAGAACCAGCTATCAGCAAAAAAGCCCCTAAAGAAAATAAGGCGAAGCCCTTCGGCAACTTAGCCGATGTTCTTTGTTCTGAAAGGGTGGGACGGTCATCAGGTAGGTAGATCATTGCAGCTATCGCAGTTGCCCCGGCTAAACATCCTGCAACCATCGTTACCATTTCCCAACTTGTCTTGGTAGCTGCCCATGGACCTAATGCAGCTAGGACAAGGGCCATAATAGGCACCCCTGCAGTTTTCGTAGACATGGCTAATGTCAGTCGATCACTGGGAACATTGTTTCCGATTATGACGTTTGTTCCTGCGTTGGAGAGTGCATAGCCAAATCCACCTACGACGGTAGCAACGAATAGTGCCCAATAACTCCCGATCAGAGCACTGAAAAAAGCTGCTAAAGCAACCGCCACCATATCCGCTACTACTACATTTCTCGCTCCAAACTTCTCTGCCGCTCTCCCAGCTAGCTTTGAACCTACACCCGTGCACCCAAAATAAATACTTACCAGAAGCCCCACCTCCCCCCGGGAAATTTGAAGGTCATCACCTATCGTCGTAGCCAGATATCCGGGGAGAAAACCCAGAAGCGCACCCAACCCAATACATGTCGTGCAGACTGCGATGATTCTAGATGCACCCGATTTAGACCAATATGCATTTTCAGTAGGCAAATCTATTTCCAGTCTCTAACCAAAGTTGTGTCTTGTTACCGTAACAATAACGTGGCAGGGTGTTCGTATGCCAGAGGAACAGATTAATTACGAAACACTTGCCGTCATCAAACATCATCTTGAGGCAGTTTTGTCGGGTGACCCCACCGCAATGGCCTATGACTACTCTGAATCGGCAGTTATAGAAAGGGAAACGGAAAAGTATGCGGGAATCACTCAAATAACTGCTTATTTTGAAACAGTTCCCGATCGCATGGGAAGTGCTATTATTGAATTTGGCGAACCTGAAGTAGTTGGTGAAATTGCCTCGTTCAAATGGCGAATAACTTCTGATGATTCGATCAGCAGTGGGTTTGATACTGTAGTTATCCGTAATGGACAGATCGTTAAACAGGTAGTGAAGTTAGATTCAATTGATTTTTAATTTAACCCTGTCGTCCTTCCATGATTCCGTCTGCGCCGGGAAGCCATGAGGCCACTCCGGAAATTGGAATTGCGCAGATCACTGATTCTACGATTTCTGCTTCAGTAGCTCCTGCATTTCTGGCTCCATTAGCGTGAACGTTAACGAATCGTGATGAAAATTCTGACGCGTTTATGGTGCAAAGCAACAATTCAACGTGCTTAGCTTCAAGAGTGTTCTCTGCCAGTGACCATTCTCGCATGAGTACATATCCTTCAAGCGCTCGAGGTGCTTCGTCTGCCATTAGTTCTATGTAATTTGGGACAAATCCAAAATAACTAGTGAAATAATCCAAAGCTCCTTGTCGATCTATCGCATATTCCGGTGATTCTGCATCAGTGAGTTCAATTTCGGTACCAAACGCTGAGTCAACAGCGGAACTAAATTTTTTGTATACTCCTTCTCCGCGGCTAATCAGCACTGCTAATGCTGCACCGCGAGCATCTGATAATTTAAGTCCGAGATCACGGGAACGAGATATTTCGCGCTCAAGCAGGTCACGTTGGCCTCTTACTGCAGCAGCACATGCCATGTACATTGCTTTTGCCCAAGCCGGACATGCGCTGTCAGAGTCTGTTACTTCTCGTACCCGGGCGTAACCTTCTGCGAATTTTGAAGACATTGCTGCAATCTCGCCGGAGTGGAGTACTTCACTTCCTGTTAAAGCATGATTCACATTTCCCATTACATTTCCTCCCAGTGTTATAATTTCGCCACTTCACCACCGTCAATGACAAAGGTTGACCCTGTTACAAATGATGATAAGTCTGAAACTAGGTAACAGACAAGTGGTCCTATCTCTTTCGGCTTTCCCATGCGGCGGGCAGGTATTTTCCGTAATCTCGCATCTAAAATTTTTTGGTTTTCCAGAACAGCTTTTTGTGCATCAGTTTCGAATGCCCCTGGGGCTATAGCATTTACTCTAACCCCATGCCGAGCCCATTCAGCCGATAGCGATTCAGTGAGGCGAAGCATTCCACCTTTAGAAGCAGAATATGCTGCTAGGTTCGACTTGCCTTTGAGACCAGCGGTAGAGGAAATATTAACAATTGACCCTGTTGTTTCTGTATCAATGAAATACTGCGCCGCTGCCTGACAAATCACCATAGGTGCGAGGAGGTTAACTTTGAAAACATTTTCAAATTCTGAAGTTTCAGTTTGCAAAGAATCGCTAGCGGGCGCAATCCCTGCGTTGTTGACGATGGAATTTACTCTTCCAAATTCTTCAACAGCTTTCTTAAGAATCCGAGAGAGTGAGTTAGGATCCGAAAAGTCAAAAGTCTCTATTCTTACACTTTCAGGATTTTGGTTTTCGAGTTCCTGCAGTTTATCTCTATCTCGAGCGACGGCGAAAACTGATGCGCCTTCCTCCACCAAAGCTTCAACCATGGCTTTCCCAAGTCCTTTACTTGCTCCCGTTACTATGCTGACGTGGTCACTCAAATCAAAGTCCATCGTTAAGTAATCTCCCGCAGTAATCGGGAAGCTATGCCTAACCGGAGAACTTCAGACGCTCCTTCATAAACGCGCATAGGTCTAGCCTGTCGGTAATATTTTTCTATTTTTGAACCTTTTATTAGACCCCATCTCCCCATTGATTGTACGCATCGGTCAACAACTCTCGTTGCTGCTTCGGTAGCATTTAATTTTGCAAGAGAAGATAGATCTAGAATTTCTTCGGGGTTTTCTCGAGCCAATGATGCTGTGTGGTACGTAAGCATTCGTGCTGCTTCTAAGTCTGACCAGGAATCCGCAAGCAAAGTAGCTACTGGCCCATGTTTTGCTAGCGGTTTCCCAAATTGATGTCGTTCTCTAGTGTGACGAACTGCTTCTTCTAAAGCTCCTTCCATGAGACCGACTGCAGCACCTGCAACAGATATACGAAAAACAGAAAGAGTCGCTAGCACATGGCGAAAACCATCGCCTTTCTCACCTATACGAGAAGTACTTGGTAGTAAAACATTGTTGAATTCTATTTCACCTAAAACATGAGGTGCTATTATTTCCTCAGATTGCTGAATAGATATTCCTTCTACATCTGCGGGAACTAAGATCATGGAATACAGGTCATCTTCTCGAGCTAAAGTGGCATAAAAATCAGCGAAACCAGCATTAGAAATAAATGACTTTGACCCGTTAAGCACAAGTTCATCGTTTTTTTCGAACACTGTTGTTTGTATTCCCTTTAAATCCGAACCCGCTATAGGTTCTGTCAAAGCGAGTGCCGCCAAAGATTCACAAGAGGCAACCTTTGGAAGCCATTTACGGCATTGCTCATCTGATCCCGCTCTGCTAATTGCATAGCTTCCAATTCCTTGCAGAGCAAAGAGCGAATCCAAATGAGAAGATGATTTCATGAGAGTTTGCCGGACTAGGCAGACAGCAAGCGGGTCCACAACTTTGAACCGACCTCCAAAGTGAGCTGGCACCATCAATTCACAAAGGCTGCTTCCACGAAGAGCGGCGAGGGTTGGTTCGTGCAAAACGCTACTCTCGTCAGCGACAAATGAGAAAGGCTCTACTAATTCAGCTAAATCTTTAGCTTCAGCAACTAACGAAGAATACGGTTCTTCCAGAATTCGACCAGTTTCCATTAAAAATCCTTTCAGAGAAGTACATCCTGACAGACCACACTTTGAATCGCAACTACCGTTTACACAGAAATTATTACGTTCACTTGGTGAGAGCGTAACTTTCCAAATAAGATATTGATAATTAAGCCGGAGGGTTAGAGACCATGTCTATTGATTCATTACATGCAGTTGGCGAAGAACTTGAACATTTGACACCAGACGCTTTTGTAAAACTCATTAGAGATGAATGTTCTAAACCCGGGCGAGGTATGAAAGATCATCCAATTGTCCAAGAATTGGAAGCAGGTACTGTAACGATCCCTCAATTGCAACTGTTTACGGAGCAGTTCTATCTTCATATCTCAAAAATGCTTCCATGGATTGGTGCGATTTACGTAAGGTGCCCCCATGAAACTGTCCGAACAAGTCTTGTTAAAAATCTTGCTGAAGAGTGCACTGGATACCAAACACAAACCGATGCCCACCCAGATCTACTACTTAGATTCGCTAGTGCTCTAAATTCTGACCCTGAGGTGATCAAAGAGACCAATCAGTTACCAGATGGGCGAAGATTGACAGAATATTTTGAATTCATGGGGCTTTGCCGAGATTGGTTTGTTCCGCTCTCAGCGATAGGAATCGGCTTAGAATCCTTTGTTCCGGAAACATTTACAAGAATCGTTAACGCTCTAAAAAAGAACTACGGGATGTCTGACGACGATCTTATCTTCTGGAGCATGCATATCATTGCTGACGAAGGCCATGGAGACGAAGGAATAGAGCTCGTATCTGAGTATGCGATAACTGGCGAAGCTAGGAAAAAAGTTCTTGATTGTACGGTTGAGACGAGCCGAATGTTCCATGACCTTTGGATGGTTTACAAAAAAGTTGAAGGATAGGTAGGCAAAAGTGGAAGCTGCACAACAATCGCCTCAATCAATAGAAGATGAACTTAACCGTAAAGGACATGTTGTCACATCGTGGGATCAATTGGGAGAGGTCGTTATTGAAGCAACTGGTGTTGAAACTAGTTCGTATCGCATTGGGCTGCCATCCCTTGATTCTTCGCCAACGGTCTTCAAAGCTTACTTTCCGCCTGATTGTAGAGTTGAAGTGCACACTCATGCCTGTGATTATTCTGAGATAATTTTAGAAGGTTCACAAAAAGTAAGCGGGAAATGGCTTTATCCTGGTGACATAAGGATTGGTCTTGCCAATAAGGGGTACGGTCCTTTGATCGCCGGACCTGAAGGAGTTACTGTCCTTGTAATCTTCGCAGATGGTCATTGGCCTGCAATCACCATAGGAAAGGGAGATGGCAGCACACTTGGAACAGACGAGTTGCTAGACCAGTTCAGCGCAGCTAAACAAAGCTAAGGAAATTTTTCTGTCTTAATAAGTTATAGCTCGTGTGGGACAAAGAGTTGAAGCTTCAAGGATATCTTCCTGATAATTATGAGAAGGGTGAGGAATAAGAACTTGAGCGGTTTCTCTGCCATTAATTGAAAACAAATCTGAGGAGATCCGAACGCAATAACCGGTTCCCTGACAAATCTCGTTATCAACTTTTAGATGGAATTCTTTGTCTTTCATCAGTTAACCATGGTCATACATTTGTTAGAAGTATTGGGAACCTGCCATAAGAGTCATGGAAGCTTAACTCGGTGTAGGTGGGAAGATCTGAAGGGTCTATCTCTATCCCCGCCTTGTATAACGCTAAAGCTATATTCACGAGGGTTCCATCAGTTCCTTCGTCATTGTCAGTTCGAGCAGATAGACCAGTTACAAGTGTTCTACCGATACATGTATGTTCCCCTCCGCCGAATGCGAAACCCCAAGGTTTCACGTTAGGAGTCTCCCGATAAGGGTTAAAGGATCGTGCGTCGTCTCCAAATACACTTTTGTCCCTGTTGGCTGGGGTGAATAGGCAGGCTACTCGTTCACCTTCAGCAATATTGGTTCCGTCGCTTAACGTGACATCTTTTAGCGCTATCCGTAACAAAGCAGGAGATGGGAGGTGCAATCTAATTGCTTCGTGCCCAGCTTGTTTCAGAAAGTCCCTATCAAACCTTTTCTCATAATCTTCTGGGTGTTCTTGAAACCATTCGTGAAGGTGGATCATCATATGGGGTAGAGCGTGGGTTGTGGTTTGGCTAGAAGCAACAAGGTACAAAGTAGCTTCCCGAAGTGGCAACTCCTCATCCCAGTTGTCATTCCAATGCAGGTACATCAACGTTAAGAGGTCCTTGGGTAATTCTTCCTCTTCCACTTCTCCGTCTTTAAATTTATCTATTATCTTGATTCTTCGTTCAACCGATGGTCCATAAAATTCTTTAACAAACTCTGCTCGCACTTCAAGGATTCTCTTAATTACGTCGTCATGGTCTTCAACAGACCATTCGACCGTTGCTCCGGTTCCAAGTTGTTCGATGTATGTTCTAAATGCGTCTGTGCGTTCAGGAGTATCTACTCCATCAATGCCTGTTGTGACCGCTGAAATTCGTGCCAGCATAGTTCGAATCAGCGCGCACAAATCGGCTCGAACCACACCATCTTCATCCATGTTTGTTTTAGACTCTTCCAAAGCTTTATCTATTAATGGAAGTAATTCTTCTCGCTCATAATACTCCAAAGCTTCTTTCCGAAATAGGGGGGCTTGAAGTCGTCGCCTCTCAAAATGAACGTCATGGTCAATCGTAAGTAAAGAATCACCAAAAAAAGGTTGGCTTTCTTGATGAGAACCTTGACGGAAATCTTTGGATTTTAGAATTTCATCAACCAAAGCATAATCAACGAAATGTTTTATCCCCTGGATATGAGGTGGCGGTACAAGATCGCGTATAGTTTCCATTTTCTCCCACTTATATGGTTTAATCTTTTTTTTAACTAGATTTCCTTATTTCAATTTCCCGTTTGAAAACAACAGGGTATTTTCCAAAATATGGTCGAGTAGTCGAATCATCCATTTCAGGCGGGTTGCTAAGGTCAGGGCTACACCCGTTAAGAAACAGAGTCTGTACTGCTACAGGAACCAGCCCAAAGAGATGTTCTTCCTCTGTTGAATCAATATCGAATACAAGTCCCGCTGCGAGGTCTTGGCCGATACACGCATGCATGCCATGGCCGAAACTCAATCCCCAAGGAGATACTCCTTCGGGGAGTTCTCGATTGGGGTTGAATTTTTCAGCGTCATCTCCGAATAGTGACTTGTTTCTATTAACAGTTTCTAAATCTATAACCACCTTGTCGCCTTCAGATATTTTCACACCTGAAGAGAGTTCAATATCTTCTAGCGCCCAACGAGCCGCTGTAGGTGAGGAGGGCTGTAGGCGGATCGTTTCATGCGTGGCTCTCTGCAAAAATACTTTGTCGTTATACGCCTTACTCTCATCTTCAGGGTGACTTTCTAACCATTTGAAAATATTGTGGATAACCCTTGTCAGCGCTGTAGCCGACGTATGAGCACCTGCAAGTAAGTAGAACGCTATTTCTCGACGAAGTGACTCTCTAGTCATAGGGATTTTATCCTGATTGCGCAATAACACCAGTAGAACATCTCTTGGTAATTCTTCTTCCGTTATTTCACCTGCTTCAAATTCCTTCAGCAACCCTTCGCGCATAGCTATTCCGGGCTCAAGAAATTCACGATCAAAAGCTTCTAGTTTCTCTTGAATCTCAGCCTTTTTCGCTTCAACATCACCTGTGAAGAAAGCCAAAGTAGCTCCTTCAATGAATGTAGTCATGTAGTCATAAAGCCTATTCGTCTCTTCATACGTTCCCTGCGGTCGATCAACTCCTGCTGTTTTAGCTGCAAGGTTCATCATCAACTGATGCCCGAAATCAACCAGTTCCGCTTTCCCTTCCACAAGGTACGGATCCACAGTTTCTTGAATTATCTCTGGGAATAGTTCTCGTTCGTATTCATAAAATGTTTCACGTCTAAATAAACGATTTTCAAGTCTTCGTCGTTGTCGATGCTCGTCGCTATGTAGATTTACCAGCACATCTTCCATAACTACTTCGCCGGCATCATATAAAGCTTGCCTGAGTTGTTTATGTCGGTAAACTTCTCTTGCATCATCTGGGTTAGTTATTATAATTTCAGTCATTTACTTCTCTCTTGTACATTTATTAGCTTGATAACTCATTAAAGATTTGTCAATTTAAAAACAAAACTGGATAACTGCTAAAGTGTTTCCTCTCGGAATTGGGATCTAATTCGGGTGGGTGATCTGGGTCTCTCACCGCTCCTGCTGAAAGTAGGGCGTGAACCATAATAGGCACCGTCCCATATAAAGCTTGGTCCTGTGACCTACTCTCATCTATTTCCAATCCCCCATCAAGTTCTGCCCCTACGCAAGCATGGGTACCTCCACCAAAACTCATGCCCCATCTGGGAATTCCATCTTCCACTTCTCTATGTGGGTTATATACGGGTGCGGTGATTCCGAAAGCTTCCCTGTCTTTATTTGCTGCCATAAGATCAAGTGTTACTTGTGAACCTGCGGGCAGAAACGTCCCATCTGATAAGTGAACATCAGATAAGGGGGTCCTTACTGCAACTGGACTTGCAGGATTAAGGCGCAACGATTCATGCATGCATTTTTGAACAAATCGCAAATCTGTCCGCGCTAGATCTAAATCTTCCGGATTATCCTCTCCCCAAGTAAATAGATCATCAACTGTGTGCGTAAAAGCATTACCAGTGGAATGAGCCCCAGCTTGAAGATAAAAGCATATCTCTCGGAAAATAATGTCATCGCCTAACGTAAGTCGATCAGAGTTATTCAATAGAGTTGTCAGGACATCTTTTGGTAAAAATTCTTCTTCAATATCCCCAGATCTCACATGTTCGATTATCTCCATTCTCTTTAATCTGCTGGGCTCGTAAAAATCTATTTGGAATTGAGCCATCGCATCTTTCACTTCGGAGCGAACGACATCTTTATCTCGCGTTGAGTGCAACAGGGTTGCTCCTTCGCTTAATTTTTTGACTATTGAATATAGTCGTTCAGTTTGTTCAGCGTTGTTTGGGTCTTGATCAATCCCAGCTATGGTCGCGGTTAAATTCATAGCACAACGGTAACCAATTACTGAAAGATCACCCGTGCCGCTTTTAACAAATGGACCTAGTGTCGCATCAATTGTTTTTCCAAGAACCTCATGTTCCCAGTAGCTAAAAATTTCTCTTCGGAATAAACGGTTTTCTAAGCGTCTCCGCTCTCTGTGTTCAACCCCATGCAAGTCCAAAAGTGTATCGGCCATGACTACAGCGCCTTCTGTGTATCCTGCCTGACGAAGTTCTTTAGATCTGAACGCATCACGAACTTGGGACCACGATGTCAACAAAATCTTTCCCATGTTATTTCCGTCCTTTTTTTCAGAATCTATATTTTCAGGATAGGTTTTTGAAAGTGATTAATCCAGTTGGAATAGTTGAGAATTTTATTAAATCCATTGAGTCTATGGACATGTCGGATATTATGTCCTTTTTCGATGATAGATCCACATGGCAAAATGTTCCCCATGATCCCGCTGTCGGGATTTCTCAGATCAAAGAAATGTTTCAAACTATCGTTCAGCGAAGCTCACAAATTAAATGGGACATCAAATCAGCATCGTTCGGAGAGGAAATAGCTTGGGTAGAACGGATTGACCGTTTTTGGATTGATGGAACTGAATACGCAGTTCGATGCAACGGCGTATTCGAGTTTGATACAGAACTAGGCATAATTCTATCGGTTAGGGATTACGTAGATTTAGGTGAGTGGAGATCAAGGCTAGTTAACGCCAATCTGTAAAGAACTCTCCATCTATTCCCCATACGCTTTATCCCAAGTTAGGATTTCGTCTCCCCAATTTCCTACTTTCCATCCAGGGATTTCGTCATGGCTTGGCCACGTGTCATCAAACACGACTCTTTGCCCACGAGATATGACAGTTTCTATTCGATTTTTGTCATTAAGAATCGAGATGTCCTCACATGGATTACCGTCTACAATAAGCAAATCAGCCAGTTTCCCTTCTTCAAGCGTCCCTAATTGATCTTCCATCAACATTGTCCAGGCACCATTTTTAGTTGCCGTCGTAATTGCTTCAATTGGAGTTAAACCAAGTACTTCAACAAAAACCTCAAGTTCTCTAGCATGCCAATGGCCATATGGGGTCAAAGCAAAACCACTTTCTGAACCAGCAATTATTCTGACTCCATTATCGTAAGCCTTTCTAACCATTTTCGCAGTTTGTTCTATTTCGCCACGGAAGATATCTTCCATTCCGGGACTCGCCCCTACCTTCGAACCGAAATCAGCAAGGTTTGCTAAAAAGGTAAATGTTGGACAAATTGATGCCCCATTGTCGATAATTGCTTCCAAACCCGCTTCATTCATGAACGAGGCGTGCAAAATTAAATCAACCCCTTCTTCTGCACAAATTTGAATGCTTTCTGCCTCACGGCAATGCGCCATCACCGGAACTGAAAGTTCATGAGCGGCTTGGCATGCGGCTCGAATTTCTTCTCGGCTCCAAACCATTAACTCTCCGCTTCTACCGGGGATTGACCCAGTGGCATGGATCTTTATCCAATCAGCTCCATATTTGATATGACGTCGAGTCCATTGAATAACTTCATCTTTGCTATTCACTACCTGTGCATAGCCGATTGTTCCTTCATCTGGGATTAATCTCCCCGCCGTGCCTCCAACAGCGGTTAAAAGAGCTTGATATCCCGCTTTAATGCGAGGCCCTTCAGTAACGTTCGCATTTACGGCATCTCGTAAAGCCGGACCAATTCCATGTACGCTATCGGGGTCAACAAATGAGGTTATTCCCGCTCTCAAAATTTTCTTTAAATTCTGAGCAGTAACGAGAGCTACTAAAGTCGGGTCACGGTGAAAAAAAAGTTCATCATTTGATTGAACATCATCAAAGGAACAATGGAGATGAGAATCTATCAAACCGGGCATGATGGTTTTCCCAGATGCATCTATTCCAATAAATTCCTCACCTTCAGCGATTAGTCTTTCTTCTTTGATTTCTTTGACTGAACCTAAAGCAATGATTTTGCCATCTCTTATATATATTGAATCGTTTGGTTTCGGCGGCGAACCAGTTCCATCAATAAGTGTTCCGCCAGAAATCAGCAAGTTTTCTTCCATAAGACTAGGTTAGATGAGAACGGATGGAAACGAAAGGAAATCTAATGATCAGGCATTGCGTGTTGCTAAAATTTTTACCTGACACATCTAGCGAGTCTAAGCAAGCGGCTTTGGAAGGCATACGGGATTTACCCAGCCACATTCCTCAAATTATTTCCTACTCCGTAGGTTTTGATTCAAACCTGCGAGATGATAATTTTGACTTAGCGGTTGTCGGGGATTTTAAAAATACTGAAGATTATTTGATCTACGCTTCACACGAGAAACACTTGGAGATAATATCTGACTTGCTTGCCCCACACCTTGCCAGCCGTAGTGCCGTCCAATATGAATTGTGAGAAGATATGAGTTTTCGAATTGAAATAGAAAAAGACGAATGCATGAGTTCAGGGAAATGCGTTGCTGACTACCCTCAAATGTTCAATTTTGATAATGAGGAACTTGCTGAGCTAAAAAAAGATGGCAAGTTGAATAATGAACAGATCCTTAAAGCTGCGAGGAATTGTCCAAGCAGAGCTATTCTTGTTTTTGATCAAGACAACAACCAAATAAGTTCATGAAATCATTAATTGTGACTGGCGGAGGCTCGGGACTGGGAAAAGTCATAGCTGAACATGCAGTTGAAAGTGGTTATCGAGTGGGAATTCTTGACGTCGATGAGGAAGCAGTTCAAACGACAGCTAACGAAATAGACCTTCCAGAAAAGGTAATTCCTTTAGTTGCTTCTGTAACTTCAGAAGAGCAAATCCAAAACGCCCTCAATGCCTTTGAAGCAATACCGGATGCTTGGATAAATAACGCTGGCATTGTCAAATTCGGCCCCTTACTTGATCAGCCCCTTGAAGATTGGAGATCCGTAGTTGATGTAAACCTAACTGGGACATTCATCGCATCACGAACTGTCGCTAAGCAAATGAAAGACAAAGGAGGAGGATCAATCGTTAATCTCACTTCAATAAATGGAATATCAGCTGGTACTAACTCCGGAGCTTATGGTTCAACGAAATCAGCAATTTCGTTATTAACGCAACAAATGTCAATTGAGTGGGGAAAATTTGGAATTCGCGTCAACTCTCTTGCTCCTGGTCTCATAGATGGTGGAATGTCTGAGCCGATATATGCAAATCCGGAGTTCAGAAAAATACGAACAGAGAAAGTACCTATCGGCAGACTGGGACTACCCAGTGACGTCGCCGCTGCTGTTTTGTTTCTTTGTTCCGAAAATGCAGATTACATTACAGGACACGAACTTGTAGTTGATGGGGGCATTATTAATTCTATTATTGCAAATCTTCCTAGGCCATCTAGCGTTGATTCGGTAGGGTTAGATGGGGATTGAAACGGAGATTTCAGTCAAAGTCGCCCCTCATCATATTGACTGGGAAACTTTACTGTGGGTCGCAGTAATTGCAGATGAGTCACCTAGTTTCTCTCATTTTTGGAACTTCGACCATTTCTACCCTATCCAGGGGGATACAAGAGGGCCATGCCTTGAATCGTGGGTAACTCTCACCGCAATCGCACAAGCAACTAAGAGAATCCGTATTGGATGCATGGTAAATGGAATCCATTACCGGCATCCTGCAGTAGTAGCGAATATGGCATCGGCCTTAGACATTGTCAGCGGAGGAAGATTTGAATTGGGCCTAGGTGCAGGCTGGAATGAAGAAGAATCCTCCGCATATGGGATTGAACTTGGATCTCTAAAGGAACGATTTGATCGTTTTGAAGAAGCACTAGCAATAATAACGTCTTTAATCTCAATGGAATCAACTACTTTCTCGGGAGAATTCTTTAACCTTCAGGATGCGCTCAATGAACCGAAGGGGCCTCAACAACCGCTTCCAATTTGTATAGGCGGAACAGGCGAAAGAAGAACACTTAAATGTGTAGCGAAACATGCTACCCATTGGAACTTGCCCTTTTTTGATCTTCCTGTTTTTCAAAAGAAGCACCAAATTCTAAAAAACCATTGCGAAGGAATTGGCAGGAACCCAAATGAAATTTCTGTATCCACACATGTACTCGCCGGACAAACTACTGAGTTAAAAGAAATATATGACCAAGTCATTGAGCAATCGGAGGCTGGCATAGATCAGTCAATTATCTATTTCCAACCTTTGGTAGACCGTAACAAAATAGAATCAGTTCTTATATTCATCAATCAGGAATTTGGTTAAATGACTCGCCACAAAAACATTTTCAGACAAGAACCCAAACAATTCAAAGGGCAAGAAATCATTAATAAAAAATTTGTCAAAAAGTTCTTATTTGATGCTGATTTTCGAGAAACGAAACTGTCGTTCACGAATTTTGATTCGGCAATGCTCGAAGGAGCAAGATTTGATGATTCGGAATTGGAATCAGTGTCAATGCGAAATACGCATCTAGCTCATGCCAAATTCCGTAATGCTTTGATGATCAATGCTGACTTGAGTTACGACAGGACCACCCCTGATAGTAGGAACACATGCAACTACGCGGACTTCTCCAAATCAGATCTGAACCGATCCGATCTGTCACGGTGCCCTTTAACGTATGCAAAATTTGAATCAGCTTCATTAGCTAACACAAATTTTGACAGAGCAGTTTTGGTGGCTGCCGATTTCACCGGTGCTTGTAATTTTTCCTGTAGTTTCCGGTTTGCAAATTTGAGTAGAGCTCGATTAATTGGTGCTGATCTTCGTGGAGCAGACTTGAGTTTCGCGAATCTGTCAGGAGCCAACTTGAGGGATGCAATTTACGATGAAACAACCATATGGCGTGGCGCACGATACAACCAGCGAACTCGTTGGGTTGAGGGTGCACGGCGTCCCGCTCCGCTCTAGTCGTTAGCTAATGTAGGAAAATCCCGAGGTTGGCAATTTGCATTTCGCTATGTCTTTGAAACAAGCGACGAGAAAGCTTGTAAATGCGGGTCAGCGTAGCTCCCCTCAAGCAATATAGGCTGCAAACATACATGATCTGCGCCTGCGTCATAGTGAGAAGAAATCCGATCTTCAATTTTTTCAAGAGAACCCCAGGCAACGAAAGTATCAATGAATTGCGATGAAGGCTCATCTATATCTTCATCTGTAAATCCCAAGCGTTTCCAGTTGTTACGATAATTTGGAAGATTCGCATATATCCGAAGTGATTCTTTAGCAGCTCCATAAGCTATTTCTTGATTCGTAGTGATTACGACCTTTTGCTCTACACAAAGAAGTTTTTCATCCCCAATTATTTTTCGTGCTTGTTGAGTGTGTTCCGGGTTTGTCCAATATGGATGAGCTCCATCTGCCAGCTCAGCGGAGAGTTCAAGCATGCGAGGTCCTAGTGCAGCTAGTAAACAGATGGGTTGCTTTTCAGGCGGCTTTGAGGAATACGGTGACATATTCATCTGCTCAAGATACGCCCTCATTGCCTCTATAGGTTTTAAGTATTCCAACTGTCGTAAACCTGATACTAATGGTTCATGAGATACTCCTAAACCCAGGATAAACCTTCCCTTAGATTGTTCCGCAAGCGTCGAGGCGGCTTGCCTCATAGATCCTGGGTGGCGATGGTAGATATTCGCTATGCCGGTCGCAAAAACAATCTCAGTAGTGTTTTCTAACAACATAGCAATATGGGCAAAGGGGTCTCTTCCAGTTGTCTCTGGGATCCATAGGGTTGAATATCCTAGAGATTCTATTTCTTTGACGAATTCAATCGCTTTTTCTGACTCCATGCCATCTGTCGGGAACCAGATTCCCCTTGAACCAATTTCTTTTGCTTTCATTGGTTCATTCTAGAGCAATTTACTCACGCGCCTCAGAGGTTTACCAAATGATTATTGAAGTTCTAACCCTAGCTGAGTCCAGATTTCTTCTTTCTTGGCTTCAAATGTTTCTTCATCAATCTCACCATTTGCTTTGGCCGCGCTTAGTTCAGCGAACTGTTTGTAAAGTTCTTCTTCAGGTGGGCCTTCACTTAATGGCTCTTCTTCAGATTGTCTTCTTTCAGCCTTTTCTGCTCTTTTGGCTTCCTGTCGCTCTCTTTTGGTTTGTTCACGCTGGCGCTTACCCCAGCTCTCGCGTCCCTTGCTAGCCATCTAAATCACGTTTATACCGCTCGTACGTTTAGGGCCTCATCCCCTTTTCGTCCAGGGCCGACTTCGAATTCGACTTCCTGTCCTTCCTCGAGGTTTTTGAATCCATCCCCATCAATATTTGAGTAGTGGACGAATACATCATCACCGTCTTCACGTTCGATGAACCCATATCCTTTTTGTGTGTTAAAGAACTTCACTGTTCCCTTAGTCATACTTACTTACTTCCTTATCTTTACAGCCTTGATGCTGCTTGAACCACGTTAGGGCATTTAACGCTAGATTCCTCTCATGTACTGAATTTCTTATATTTAGTAGGTCGATTTATTGCCCATTCCCGTTTAATACCTGTAAAACTTCGTCCATAAATTCTGAGTGACAAATGACCAATCCCTTGGCGATAGGCGATTTTTTATTGAACTCAAAGTCACTTCCGTCTAATTGGCATGCTGAAAGACCTGCTGCTCTTGCTACAGCAACGGGTGCACAAACGTCCCATTCATACAATCCAGAACCATGAATGTAAATGTCCGCATCTCCACCCACTACAAGAGAAGCCTTTACTCCCGCTGACCCGCAACTAACTAGACGTGCATCGAGAGATTCAGCAACAAAAGCAGCCTGATAAGAGTTCCATCGGTTAGACACAATGAGCCTTTGGTCGCGGAGTTGACGATCTTTGGGGTAATTCATTGCAGTTGAGTAATGTATGTTTAACGCGGGGCAAGAAACTGCTCCTGCTTTTAGCTCTCCATTTTCTACGAGTGCTATATGAACAGCCCATTCTTCGCTACCGTTGTAGGGGTAATCTTGTGACCCATCTAATGGGTCTATTATCCAAACGCGATCTGCGTCAAGTCGTGCTTGATCGTCTGTCCCCTCTTCAGATAAAACCGCATCATTCGGTCGATGATCATTTAGCTCTTGCAAAAGCAGGTTATGGGAAATTAGATCACCTTCGTCGCGAAGCAACCAGGAATTAAGTCCTGACTGAATTCCTTTGTCACGGAGATCTAAGAGCGCGACACCTGCTAATTCAGCCAGATAGCCGGCCAACTCATTATCATCCATTGAGCCCGCAATCAGGATAGGAAATCTGCTATTCGGTCTTTTGGTCTTCCAATAATTGCTTTATTGCCTTTCACAATCACTGGGCGCTGGAGAAGTTGCTTATGTTTCACTAAAATCTCCACTACATTCTGAGGGGAATCAACGTAATCATCGGGGTTAAGTTCCAATTTCTTGAACATTGAATCTTTCCTAACTAGATCCTCTACCGGATCCTCTAAGCCATTAACTATAGTTGTCAATGTTTTTTGGTCAGGTGGTTCCTTGATGTACAAGATGACTTCGTAATCCGCTCCTATTTCCTCAGCGACCGCTAAGGCATTTCGAGACGAGCCTCAATGAGGGTTATGGTAAATTGTGACGACTGCCATGGAAACTCCTTAGTAGCTATACATGATACAAGTTAGCGATTTATCTTAGCCCACTCCTTGCTTGCAACATAAACTAGAGTTCAGTTTCAAGCCAAAGTGTAATTTCTTCCCAAATCGTCACAGTATTTAATTTGAGATCATTGAGAGATCCATTGTTCTCAATGATTAAATCCGCCACTTCCCTTCTTTCCTCATCGCTTGCTTGGGACTCCATTCGGGAAATGATCTCTTCTTCACTCAAGCCCCTCTTTAGCAATCTTTGTACTCGGGCTTCCGTGACAGATTCAACAACTAAGACTTTTTGGTAGAGAGGAGTTCCGGAAATGCAGGCTAGAGGTTTCTCCACTAGGACAGCCATATCAAGTATTACTACTGGCGCAGGTTCCGACTGGATAGTTCTTAGAAGTTCATTATTGATGCTTGGGTGTGTGATTGATTCAAGTTCTCGTAGCTTCTTCTGAGAACCGAAGACAATCTCCCCAAGAATAGACCTGTCTATTTCGCCTTTGCTAGAAAGAATCTGTTTGCCGAATATGCCAACAATCTCTTGGTATTCTTCCTTCCCGGGTTGCAGAATTGAATGCCCGATAGTATCAACGTTTACCACGCACGCTCCTTTCTCCGAAAGAAACTCAGCAACTGTTGATTTGCCTACCCCAATCCCACCCGTAAGCGCTACGCAGAGAGATGTCATGTCGGAGTAAATCCTATGTGCAATTCGCGCAAAGCTCTTAGGCAGAAATTTTGGTGGTGGGCAAAATCATTTTTTTCTTCCAAGAACCACATTTCATCTACTCGTTCAATTAAAGCTTTGAAGCTAAGAAGGATTTCTCGGCGGGCAAGCGGTGCTCCCATGCAATAGTGAGTTCCAAAACCAAATGCTAGATGTTCTCGTGCATTTGGCCTTTCAAGATTAAGTAGTTCTGGATTGTCAAAGATTTCTTCATCCAAATTTGCCGAGGCGTAACGTACGTTTATTATCGAACCTTTGGGAATGAGCGTTCCATGAAGACTTACCTCCTCTGCGGTCTCGCGGAATAGTCCTTGGACTGGTCCTTCTAGACGTAAAATTTCTTCTACCAACACTGGGAGGAATTGCTTAGGATTCTCTTTAAGTAAACGCCATTGATCTGGTTGATTGATAAGTAGCATCACTCCTGCCGAGATTGCGTTTGTGCTTGTTTCAGACCCCCCTACAAATGTGTCCGCCATCATTTCCGCGTGGAGTTCTTCGTCAGTGAGAGTTCGTCCCCATTCTGGTATCTCAGTGTTCACTAAATCGCTAAGTAGGCTTTCATCGGGATGAGCTCTTAGACGCTCAAAGATTGGCTGAAAATAATGCTGGGCTTCTATCTCCATTTCAGTTGACCAAACAGCTTCTTCTTCAGTTTGCATCATCCCTAGTCGTTGAACCCAGGCATCCGTCCATTCTTTGATTTTCCAAATATCTTCTTCCGGAACTCCAACTTGATGGCCAATAACTATCAATGGGAGCGGAATAGCGAATTCGCGTACCCAATCGCACGTCCCATTGTCTATAAATGTGCTTATTAGGCGGTGTGCTAGATCTTCAACGAAGGCATCCATAGATTTGATCTTTTGCGGTCGGAACGCAAGAGCGAACAATTTCTTCATTTCTTTGTGTTCCGGGTCGTCTCTTCCTGCAAGAGTCGGTGCAGGCACCCAACCTTTCTCCTTGTAAATGTTCCTCAACATTTCTGATCTTTTATCTATCTTGCTTTTGTTTCTGCTATTCAGAAACCGTTTGGAATCACGAAGTACCGATTGGACATCTTCATACCTAGTAATGATGAACATTCCCGTTTTTGGGTCTTCCCACACAGGAGCGCCTTCACGAAGTATTTTGTATGCCCCATACGGGCACTCAGAGATTTCAGCGTCAAAGAAGTCAACTTCAGATGGATTTATTTTCGTTTCGTCGGTCATTTCTGATTAGTCATCGAATGAATCCGAGCTTCAACTTTTGGCGAATTAGTGCTAGTGGGAAAACGGTCAGCGGAAGTTTCTATCGCAAGGTATGCAGCTATTTCTTCCCACTCATCATCAACTCTTATTCCGGAACTATCTGCAGCGATGTTTAAACTCCTAAAAACAGAAACTGTTACCGCAGCATCAATCATGGCTTTTTCTCCAACTACTGATGTAAGATTTTCTCTTGCAGTTTCTAGTGTTCCGTCCAATCTATGGGCAGCTTCTGCAAACGCAATTAGTTCATTAGCATGAGGGACGCCTACTTGAAATCCGTTGCCATTAATCGCACTCTTTACATCAATTTTCTCTTCAATCGCTGCGCTACTCGAACTGAGCAGCATCGTATGTGCACTAGTTCAGTAGAAACACTCATTCAAAGCGGAAGTTCGAGCTGCAACAAGTTCAATTTGCGGTCGCGAAAGGTTCCTATGTTCCCATATCATTTCATTGAACGACGAACCAGAATACATTGCACGCACTAATAACATGCGTCTTGCATTATCTGCTTGAGCCAAACTTAATGAAACAGCTACGTGTGGTAATTTCTCTGCCGGGAACGTAGGCAAGAACGCAACTCCCTCAACAAGTCCAACGGGTCGTTCCATTGCAAGTTCGCCATCTACCGGATTCGGCAATTCTTGTCTTTCTACCCCGAGCGTGTCTGAAAGATGATCTATGGGAATAATTTGTGAAACCACCGCCGCTAATTCTGCATATTTGTCTTCACCTATCGCTTTAGTTATTCCGTCATAGGTTCTCTGGTCAATTTTAGATGTTTCATTTGCTACTAGACGAACTACCGCTCTCACGTACGGAGAAAGAACTTCGTCATTGTCTTTTGAGTAACTCTCAACTTCTCCGACTCTTTCCCAGAGTTTTCTGGGATTAGAATTTCTCGCTTCTTCTGCGATCTCTAGCCGTTCCTCCGCCGTCCACCAATTTCCTGATTGGCCAAGGTGGTCCCAAATGATTTTGAATGATTCTATAATCTCGGGAGTTACCTTTGGTTCCAAGCATTGAAATGGCATCCGCTCTCCTATCTAGACTCTTGGCTCTTTAGGAAGCCCAAGTACCATCTCTCCAAGTATATTTCTTTGGATTTGGGAAGTCCCAGCATAAATTGTCCCTGCTCTGGCATTGTAAAAAGCGCCTATCCATGAACCACTTTCGTTCGGAGCTCCCGGGTTGTCAGAATGAAATGAAGTCGACGGCTGAGATCCATTCAGGACTAATGCCTCGTTTCCTAGTATCTCTAGAGACAATTCTGTAACTCTTTTATGATATTCAGACCAATACAACTTAAACATGCTTTCCTGCGGTCCTGGTTGTTTACCATTTAAGAATCCGGTCAGCGTTCGCATGCCTAACAATCTCATAATTTCAACTTCAATATATGATTGTGCGAGTCGTTGGCGAATATTCTCGTCTTTAACTTTGTCTTTAATTTTCGCTAATTGAATAAGCTTATCCATTTCATTTCGGAACATAATCGGCATTGTTGCTGCACTTTCTCCTCTCTCATAGCCAAGCAATGTCATAGCCACAGCCCATCCCCCATTAACTTCCCCGATTACATTATCTTTCGCAGTTCTCGCATCTGTGAAAAAAGTTTCGTTAAAGTCCGATTCCCCAGAAAGCATTTCAATGGGCCGAAGTTCCACCCCTGTCTGGTCAATCGGACACAACATAAACGAAATTCCTTTATGTTTAGGGGCTTCTTTGTCAGTACGACAGAGAACAAAAATCCAGTTTGCGAATTGACCTGCGGACGTCCAAATTTTCTGTCCGTTTATTATCCATTCGTCACCGTCTAGAACAGCTGCACAACCTAGACTGCCAAGGTCTGAACCCGCATCTGGTTCAGAATAACCCTGACACCATACATGTTCTCCTGAAATGATCTTTGGAAGGAAATCAGCTTTCTGTTCAGGAGTTCCCCAGTGAAGGATCGTATTCCCAACCATTTGTATGCTGAAAGCATCATTTGAACCGCCAGCTGGAACACCAGCGCGCATGAATTCTTCTGCGAGGATAACTTGTTCCAACTCGCTTAATCCGCCCCCTCCAAACTCTGCTGGCCATGCCGGAGCCAAAAATCCTTCTTGCGCCAGAAGTGGTCTCCATACGTTATTGGTAAATTCATATGCTTCTCCAGCTGCAAGAGCTCCTATTCCTTGCCAATCATTAGGCAAATTAGCCTTTAGGAATTTCTTTACTTTCTCTCGAAATTCTTCTGCTTTTTCAGAGTATGTAGGTAACAAAAGTCACTCCAATCAAATCGGTATTTAAATCATAAGGCTTCGTCACTCGTCTCACATAATGCGGCACAAATTGATTTAGCCTACGACTCCCTTTTCTTTGAAGTCATTTATCTCTTGTTTCGAGTAACCAAGGTTCATGAGAGTCTCTTCATTGTGTTGTCCCCTATGGGCCGCCGTATACGACGGTTCAACAGGGGTCTCTGAGAAGCGAGCTGCTGGTTTAGGTTGTCTTACCACTCCAGCATCTGGGTGATTCCATTCAACGAGAGTTCCATTATGGAGGATTTGAGGATCTCTTATCGCTTCTTCTCCTGTTAGAACCGGTCCACTTGGCACATCTGCAGCTATTAGTGCTTCAATCGCTTCATCACAGGTCATTAACTGAAAAGCACCGGCGAGCATTTCACCAAGAATTACGAAATTCTCAGGATTTGCAGCTAAAGCAGCCATTGAAGAGAATCTCTCATCCTCAGCCCACTCTGGATGACCGACCGCTGCGCATACCCCAGCACGTTGACCATCTGAAGCAGCGAAATATACGATTTTACCATCGCTGCATTCAGTGAGATTGTAAACCGTTGAGAGAAGGATTCCCCCATTCGCATCTTCATCAACCATGGTAAGATCCATCATTGCATCTGGCCAGAAGAAATACATGCAAGCGTCAACCATAGGTATTTCCACAAGTTGACCTTGCCCACTGCGTTCTTTCACTAACAAAGCTGCAGTTGTTGCTTGAGCTACAGTCAACGCAGTTGATTTGTCGGCATATAGATTTCTAATGAGGTCTGGGAATGGAATTTGCGGGTTGAGTTGACGACTTATGACACCGCAAACTCCCTGTATGACTGGGTCTAGAACGGGTCGCCCTGAGTATGGGCCTGTCGGTCCGAAACCGCTGATCGAAATATAAACAAGGTCAGGATTTATCGCTTTAAGATCCTCGTAACCCAATCCAAGCCTCTCTACTGCACCAGGTCGAAAATTCTGGATAAAGACATCTGTATCTTTTGCTAGTTCTTTAACTATCTCCCTCCCCTCTTGGTGAGTAAGGTCAAGTGAAAGTGACTGTTTGCCACGATTATTATTCATGTAAAACGCGCCAATTCCACCTTTATCAAAGGATGGAAGACGAGTCATATCTCCCAACCCTGTAACTGGCTCTACTTTAATCACTTCGGCTCCTTGATCCGCTAGAAGCATTGTCGCGAATGGGCCGGACACAACCTGCGTTAAGTCCAAAATTTTGTAACCCTCTAATGGTCCTGTCATACCATTTCCCCTTTCAGTATTGTCACTGAAGGCAGATTATTTCCATCCTGCGACTCTCGCAAAATCTTCAGACTCTATTTTGTTCTTCAACCAAACCCACTATGGTGAGTCATCGGGAGAAGCGATGATTTTTATTGTTGTTAAGTTCAAGACAAAACCTGAATGGACTGAGAAATGGCTTGAACTAGTCGACGACTTTTCTCAAGCAACTAGATCTGAAGCTGGAAACCTTTGGTTTGAATGGTCCCAGAGTTGCGAAGATCCCAACACTTTCATCCTCGTAGAAGCATTTCGAGAAAATGGTGCTGAACCGCATGTAAATAGCGAACATTTCAAACGGGCCATGGCTGAAATGCCCGAAGCGCTTGAGGAAACACCAAAAATTATAAACACCAACATTTTGGACACAGATGATTGGTCGCTCATGGGCGAACTATCAATAGATTAAAGGAGATAAAGCATATGACTGCATCGTATAATCCGGATTACGACCCTGATGGAATAGAGGGTGGTATTGATACAAATGTCATGCCTTGGATTGAAATAAAACAAGCCCCTGGCATGCGGTTTAAACCTTTACGCGCTAGCCAAGAGTCGGGATGGTTCTCACTTATAATACAAATTGAAGCTGGTGTTGAACTTCCTCCGATGGTCTACCTCGGAGGCGGGGATATGATGATTCTGTCAGGTACCCTCACTTACACGAAGGGGGACTTAGCTGGAACGATCAGTCCCGGAATTTGGGGCTATATACCTGCAAACTCTAGGATTGAAGGGCTCATTGTTGAAGAAACAACCGAGTTCCAAGCAAATTTCTTTGGACCGCTTGCATTTCTTGCTGAAGACGGGCGAGGCATTGAGAGTGTCCTTACATCGCTTGATGTTTTAGCAGCGTCCAAGACCAATGGGTTAACTTTAGTACCCAATAGTTTGGCCGAATGCATGCAACCTCGGCCGGAACCATTTCACGGTGAACCCGAGCCACTGGCAATCGCCGGTGATGAGAATACCCTTGTGAAATCTTCGGGTGAACTCGCTGGTGGTGGTGAATTTACGCACCCCCATTGGGTAGACACGAGAACAATCCCCTGGATATTCACTGTTGAAGGCATGGAAGACATGGGATTAAAAATACTCCGTGTTAGCGAAGAAACTGGGATCGTTTCTTTGCTTGTACTCCACAATGGAGTCGCTGGACCTCACTACCATCTTGGGGCCGCAGACTTTCTAATCCTTAGCGGTCATCTTGGCTTCCGCGCTGGACCTCCTGAGGGTTACGGTCCGGGTGTATGGTTCTACGAACCTGCAGGCGCTCGACACGACGCAACGCAACGCGTTGGAGAGAATGAAGATCTCATCTATACAGCTAACGTCTACGGACCGGTTCAATTTGATGAAGGACGCGAAACTCCTATAACAATGGTTCTCTCATGGATGAGTTACAAGGAAATGGCAGATGCCGCAGGCATGAAACTGGTTAGTAACCTTTTTCCAAATGACAGCTCACTTCTTGCGTGGTCGCCAATTGGCAATAACGCTTAAATCAAACCGCTACTGAACTTTCTCTTGTCGAATGGTGTTCACCATCACCGAAGCCAAGATTATCTCCCTTTGATGCTAGATGTATCCCGAGAAAAATACCGGGAATAACAACTGCGGCTAAGAAAGCCCCCGATGCCAACATAACCAAAGCAGGCGCCGGACACGTTCCGGCTACTGCCCACCCTACGCCAAAAATCGCCCCCCCCTTTAGGTGGTTTTTTTGAGGTGTTGACCTTTCAAGTTTTATCTCTTCTCCCACAAGTGTTCTAGTGTTATTTCTCTCAAATACCCAAAGAGTTGCCATCGAAACCATTATGGCGGTCCCCATAAATCCATAAACATAGAATTCGTCCATACGTAACATTGAGTGGATTGTGTCATATTCGTGCAGCGTTCCTGCAGCTAAAATTCCACCGAAACCGGCACCAAATAGCAAGCCGAATAAGTTCTTCTGCCACAGTTTCATAGTTTCCCTCCCGAGATTAAACGAATTGCTGCTGTAGTAACGAGTGCTGCAGTCATAAAGCTGAAGGTTGCAAACATTGAAGCTTTTGATCTTTGTGCTATTCCGCAAATTCCATGTCCCGAGGTACAACCACCAGCGATTCTTGCGCCATACCCTATAAGCACTGCTCCGATAAAAATAATGGGAATAACAATCCAGAGTGGTGAGGCTGACCGAAATGAATCAAAACCGGTACGAAATCCGGGATTATCTTGCAAAAACTGCGTGACGATTAAGCCACCGGCCGCCATTCCAACGAAATACCAAATTCGCCAAATCGTTCGATAACCATTTTTTTGTACGAAATTTAACGTCTGCGTATACGCTCCGCTAGCTCCAAGCGGTTGATTCATCACTAGGAAAAACCCTGCAGTAAGAATTCCTAGAAGCGGTCCGATAATGAACCAAGGGCTTCGGTCGGGAAGTATAGATGCGAAAATGATTTGAATATCCATAATTTTCTTCTTATTTGTATTACTCAAGGCTAGTAACTAATAAACTAACAACGGAGAAAGGGAAATGCTCAATAATGACTGATCTAAAAGAAACTCGTATTCAAAGTATTGGGATTCCAAGAGATAAAGCTTCCGAGCCTACTCTTGGTATCGAACCAATCATTCTTGGCGAACGATACTATTCCCCTAGTTTCGCTCAAAGCGAATGGGACAAAATGTGGACTCGAGTTTGGCAAATAGCAGGTCGAGTTGACCAAATTCCTACGCCGGGAGATTACGTTTGTTACGAAATTATGCACGAATCGATTATTTGTATCCGAGGCGAGGATTCGCTAATCAGAGCCTTTTACAATTCTTGCCAACACAGAGGAAACCAGCTAGTTACAGCAGAAGCAGGAACTTTAGCTGGTGGAGAATTCCAATGTGCATACCACGGTTGGAGATTCAACGACTCCGGTGAGTGCACTTGGGCATACGATGAGGATGATTTCCCACAGGGGTCACCGTGCGGAAATGCCAATCTGATAGAAATCCCTTGCGATACTTGGGCTGGTTTCATCTGGTTCAACATGGACTCTGATTGCAAAACTCTCCGCGATTGGCTGGAGCCCGTTGCTTCTCACCTTGACACTTACCGGATGGAAGAGATGAAACGAACCCATTGGGTGACAGTTGAAGGGGATTGGAACTGGAAATGCGTTCAGGACAATTTCAATGAAAGCTATCATCTTCCTTTTGTCCATCCTCAAACAATTGCCTCAATGAATGAACACCATAGTGGGTGCCAATTCGATTTGTACCCTAGTGGTCATTGCCGGATGTTAATGCCAGGAGGCGGACCAGGTCCTCAATACAGCGGGTCAGCAGATAGGACGTTCCGTAGTCTTAAGCAAGAGTTTGACTATTGGGAATTTGACCCTGAACCGTATAGGGAAAATTTATCAGGTCTGCGAATTGCTCTTCAAGAGCGAAAAAGGGAACTCGCTGAAGCCAAGGGCTACGATTTCTCTCGTTATTCTGATGAGCAATTAACTGACCACTACCACTACACAATTTTTCCTAATGTGTCTTTTAGCATGAAACCAGATGGATGCATCTTCCTCCGTTCTGCTCCTCACCCAAATGATCCTAATAAATGCCTGTTTGATATGTGGTATTTGACGATGTTCCCAAATGGATCGAAGGAGTACTACTCTAATTCGATGCGCGACTGGGTTTCTATTGACCATCAAGTTGAGCATGAAACTGGAATAGCGGGAGAAGTAAGCTGCGGACCGGGGATTGACCAAGATGTGGCTATATGGACCACGCAACATAAAGGTCTCCGTTCACGAGGCTACAGGGGCGAGTATCTGCCATTGCAAGAAAGAAGGATACGTTATTTTCATGAGACGATTGATAGCTACCTTGCAATGGACCCCACATGACAAGTACAAGTAACGACTCCCACGAGCTTGGGAATCTTGATGATCTTCAAGATGGAGAAATGCGAGTATTCGAAGATATCGGTGATTACGGAATAGTTGTATGTCGGGTGAATGGCGAGCTTTACGCAATTGAGGATAATTGCAGTCACGCTGATACTCCTTTGAGTGAAGGGCGTCTAAGATCACATAACCTTACGTGCCCTTTACACGGGACTTCATTTGATGTTAGAACCGGGGAACATAGTGGGCCTCCGGCGTACGAAGGTGTCTCTTGTTTCAGAATACAAATTGATGACGGAGTTGCTGTTGCTTTACCTTCAACTGATGAGAAAGACCCCAATACGGGATTCGGTGGTGTGGGTGGCATTTTCCAAACAAGATAGTTAGGTTTGAATTTATGAGTCAATTACAAGGAATGACTGCGATAGTCACAGGAGCCGCTCAAGGTTTAGGGAAATCATTTGTGGAACGTTTAGTCAAGGAGGGATGCAATGTTTCCATGACTGACAAAAGGGCAGAAGTTGACCGAGTTGGAGATACTCTAGGAGCCCTTGCATTCCAGGGCGAAGTTGGAGATAGCGAACACGTAAAACATGTTGCGGATACGACCTTTGCGACTTTCGGAACAATAGATATTTTGATAAATAATGCTGGTGAGGTTCTACCAACAGGCCCTTTAGATAATTGGGAAGATGCTCTCCATACATATGAAAGGATTTTCAGCTCAAACACCCGTGGTGCCTATTTATTTGGTCGAGCTGTTGCCCCAATAATGGTAAAGCAAAATTCTGGAAATATCTTAAACGTAAGCACAGACCATGTTAAACCTGCTCCACATGCCTTGCGTCACCATGGCCACGGGAACATGGATCTCTACAACGCATCAAAATGGGCATTAAATGGTCTTACCTTTGACTGGGCGAGTTCACTTAGGAAATACAATATCCGTGTCAACAATTTGTGCATTGGCGCTACTGACACTGAGATGATTCGTGAATGGAGCGGACCTGACGCAGACCCTGAGTGGGTAAAGAGCTGGATGAAACCTGAAGATGTGGCCGGCGTTGTAGTTGACTTATTTTTGGAAGGTCCTCGGGGGCGAACCGGAGATAACATTGGTCTATACGCTGGCTACGATTGCATCTTGCCTCCGCCAGAATCCGAGTAATTCAACTTGAGACTTTTAGTTCCCAGCAAGTATGTATTTCTTCTAGTAATAGAGATTTGAGCTCTGGGCTGCTTTGATCAATCAACTTTATATTCGGTTTTTTTTCAAGAAGCATTGATGAAGCAGTAACAGCGCAATCACGAACTATCGCGTACAAAGATCTGGGTCTCTCCTTTGGGACAGCTGGGTGGATTGAAGGTTTTCCTAAACCAAAGGATATTCCCGAGGGCAATCCGTCGGCTCGATATTGTCCTCGAGGCTCACGCTGGCATAGATCTTTTCTTCCAACAATAAACGTATCAGGGTTGTTGAACTGCCTTGGGTCTCGATTGGCTGCTGCGGCGGAACACATCATAAGGCTCCCCTCTGGTAATAACCGTCCAAATCTCTCAACTTCAGTTTTCGTGAAACGTTTAGCAGATAGAACTGGGGGTGTGTACCGGAGTGTTTCTAGCCAGGCGTATTTTAACATTCTCGGATCATCGTGAATTTTCCCCATTTCGTCAGGATTCTGAAGCAAATTGAACCAAAGGTTTGATAGACCGCCATGAAGGGTTTCGTGGTCAAGTTCTAGTATCGTTACTACGAGATCAGTAGTGCTAATCTCCCTGTCAGTTAGTTCAACTTGAGCAATGGCGCTGATGAAATCAGTACTTGGGTCATTTCTACGTTTAGAAAATATGGGATCTAGAAGTGCCTCCATTTCTTCTACTGCTGCAAGGCCATCTTTTCTCCTAATTGGGTTCCAGCCACTTCCGCGTTGCATTCTCCAAAATAAAGGAACAAAGCGGTTTAGTTCTTCATCTGATATATCTAGAATCGCTCCCCAAAGGCGTAGAGGTATTTCTGCACAAAAATCGACTGCTAGGTCAAAACCATCCCTATCCCAATTTAAGAGAGCTTCGCCAGTGATCTTTGCTATATGCTCATCTACATTGCTTTCAAATGCTTTCTGAACCGAAATCTCATTCCATAAGTTCTTTCCATAATCTTGCAGGCCGTAAAACCAGGTTTTGGTACGCGTCTGGTAATTGCGATCATCAGTAAAAACAGATGTTACGTCGTCGTATCTAGTGATCCAGAATCTATTCCCGAGCCAATCTCGGTAACAGGGGTAGTTCTCTCTCAGTAGACCCACTAGAGGATATGGATCGTGTAGATAGCTATCTGAGATTAATTCTCGGGGTTTAATTAGATTAGTGGTTTCGCCCACTCGTTCTCTTTGGTAAACCTCATACGTTCGGTAACCAGGAGCCGATTCAGGCTCTTCATCTATTTCATATTTTTCCTGATCCTCCATGGCGCTAATTTGGCAAGTCGAAATCAAGCCAAAGTTCTCTTATAGAACCAAGTCCGATGGGGGCCAGAGAAACTCCATCTATATCTTTTGGCATTCGCTCATAATTTATTCGGACATTTCCTAATGTTTTGTCAAGGATTTTTGACCCGATAACAGTCTCTTGTTGGGAGATCCAAGCACCAGGGCAAAGGTGAGGACCTACTCCGAAGGCCATGTGGCTGCACTTGCCTTCCTTAGCGTGCCCAGATCTTAAGATTTTCCCAGAATACAAATCTTCTCGGAAAATGTTGAAGTCTTCTGGATTAGCAAAGATTCTGTCATCGTGGTTCGCAGAAACATCGACCATGTGGATCAACGAACCCGCTGGTATATGCACGCCATGTAGGGTCAGGTCATTAGTATTGTGCCTTGGCTGACCTCCGATGGATGTTGAATGTCTAAGCATTTCATGGAATGCAGTGTCCCAGAGGCCGGAGTCCGACCTAACAGCTTTAAATTGATTGGGGTGCTGCAACAGAAGGTACCATAAGTTCATAATCGCTCCACGTGTTGTTTCACCACCTCCTCCTACAACTAGCGCAATAAAAGACGTGATTTCTTCTGTTGACATCACATCCCCGTCTATCTCCGAATTACATAGCTCAGATATTATGTCCAGGCATATATTGTTACCTGCTTCATCTGTAAGGTAAGTTGGTGCGTTTCTTTTCTGATCAACTAGATCTTCCACGTATTCTTCTAGATCTTGACGAGCTTCTAAACCTTCGTGGTGCGTTTCCGAACCTCCAAGACCTGACATCATCGCGTCATACCACCAAGTGAATTGCTGGCGAGCTTCTTGTGGGATTCCTAACACCTGAGCAACGACACTAATGGGGAACTCGTTAGCAAATGCTTTTCCTAATTCAATGGTTGCGGTTCCAGTTTCGTTATTGATTAAGACTTCCTTGGGGTTAGCAGAAAGCCACCATTCAGAAATCAATTCGTCTGCTATTTGCTCAAGTGCGTGCAACCTTTTTGTTAAAGCTGCTCCTACCAAATGGCGTCCATAAATATTTCTGCGTCTTCTGTGTTCAATTCCGCTTAACTCAAGTTGGGTGTTTCCCAAAACTCCACTTGAAGAGCCTTTCGGTATTGTATTGAATCCAATCTCATCGAAATATGATTCGGTGATGTCATCGTATCTAGTGACAAAATAACAGTTGTGTAATTGGTCGTAGTACACCGGGTAGTGGTCTCGTAGTATACGATAATACGGGTAAGGGTTTCGCCCGAATTCCCCGCTATCGAAGATACGTGGATCTATTAAAGGAACGCCTTCGGAGGTGAAACCCATGTCAACTGCTTGTCCAATTGGCATATGGGGAAATTTTCGTTGCGCTCCATTAACATCTTCATTAACGCCTAGGGAGTTTCCTCTTGTTTCAAAACTAATTTTAGGCATGGCAATTCCTTTTGTAGTCAGAGTAGCCTGATGCTCTCCTCCACTCTAGGTGGGTAGACCTAAAGATCATGGCACTATGCCTTTCTCTTGCAGCAGTCTACGTTTCTCTTCCCCCACTCCTATTTCTGAAAGTATCTCGTCGCTATGTTCATTCAGAAGAGGAGCACTGTCGAGAATTGGCAGTTTAGTCTCGGTGAAAACTGTTGAGTGACGTGGTGATCTTATCTTCCCAGATCTTGGATGATCCCATTCAAAAAAGGTTTTATTATGAATGACTTGAGGGATTTCAGCAATTTTACTTATTTCGATGACTTCACCACATGGAACAGAATTTGAATGCAATCGTTCAGCTATTTCTGCTGTTGAAAACGTTCTAAAAGCATCTGCGATAAGTCCACCCAGAATCTCATTGTTGTTATCAGTGTGTCGGGCTTCTCGCGTAGAGAACCGATTGTCAGTAAACCATTCTGGGTGCCCCAAAGATGTATACAGGCCCTTTATCTGGTGGTCTGCTATAGCGAAATAAACAACATGGCCATTTGCGGTTTCTGTCATATTCATTAATTTGCTTAGGTGAGTTCCGGTTGTTACATCAGAGTCAAGGAGTGTTTCAGCCATTCCACCATCCGGCCATAAGAATGCTATTGCCACATCTATCATCGCTATTTCAAGTTCTTGTCCACCAGTTCCTCTTTCCCGGGCGAATAATGCTGCGGTGATGGAGAGCGCCATCTCCCATGAAACTGCCTTATCTATAAGAGCAGTTCTCATGAGGTCTGGGAATGGAATTTGTGGATTAATTTGAAGAGAGACATATCCGCACATAGCCTGTAGAACTGGGTCATAAACAGCTCGATCAGCATACGGACCATCTTGACCATAGCCTGACAACGATACGTAAATTAGATCAGGGTTTAAGGTTCTAACTGTTTCATAGTCAAGTCCTAGTTTTGTTATTTTTCCAGGTCGCATTGACTGTATTACGACATCCGCATTCTCTATTAGTTTCAGAGCGATTTCTTGACCTTCTTTTTCTTTAAGGTCTATTTGAATGGATCGTTTTCCCCTGTTGCAATTTAGAACCGAGCTGTTTAGCCCTCCTTTAGAAAAACCTGAGGTTCTTGTGATGTCACCTATTCCGGGATATTCAACTTTTATTACGTCTGCCCCTAGTTCAGCTAAGAGCATTCCAGCGACGGGGCCGGCAACGACTTGAGTGAAATCAACAACTTTAATATTTTTTAATGGAGCCATAATTTATGTTAAAGCCTGATAGACAGCCGCTTTTAATTCTCTACGTATTGGATAATGACTTGATGGCATGAATTGTGTCATAAAGATACAAGTTACTTCTTCAACTGGATCTACCCAGAATCTCGTGCTCGCTGCCCCTCCCCAAGCAAATTCTCCCTTTGATCCAAGAGCAGCATTGGCAGCAGGGTTCTCAAGCACTGAGAAACCAAGACCGAATCCCATTCCTTCCATTGCTGTTTCGGTAAATGTTGATTGGCCAAGATCATTTAATGTGGCTCCACCAGGGAGATGATTCATGGTCATGAATTCTAAAGTATGTCTTCCAATAATTCTTTCGCCTTGTAGCTCGCCACCTCCTAGAAGCATAGAAACGAAACGTTGGTAATCATCGGTTGTGGAGACCATTCCACCACCACCTGAAAGAAACCGGGCTGGTTCTAGATAATGACTTGTAGCAGCTTCATCTATTTTTGCTATTGGGTTTTCAGGTGTGATCGCATAGTTGGATGTGAATCGGTCACTTTTCTCTGCTTCAACGTGGAATCCGGTGTCGTCCATTCCTAGAGGTTTGGTGATGTTTTCGCTTAAATAGTCGTCTAAATTCTGTCCGCTTATTACTTCGATTAGCCGTCCGCAGATGTCGGTTGACATTGAGTAGTTCCAACTGGTTCCGGGGTCAAACAGCAATGGCATCTCTCCTAGTTTGTTGGCGGTTTCTTCCAAAGTCTCGACATCAGCACCCTTCTGGCCCCAGATGCTCCCAAATTCTGATTCCCTATACATTTTGTCAAGATTGTTCGCGAAATGGAATCCATAAGTTAAGCCCGAAGTATGCATTAGCATGTCCCGAACTGTCAATGTTGTTTGTGCTGGCCTTAGAGCTGGTTTCAGGAATGAACCCCCTATCAAAACTTGTGGATCAGAAAAAGCAGGAATGAATCTTTCCACTGGGTCTTCTAAAATAAACTCGCCCTTTTCATACAATTGCATCAATCCGATTGAAGTAAGTGGCTTCGTCATGGAATAAATCCTAAAAATCGCGTCGTCTCTCAGGTCAATGTTCTCTTCAATATCGGCCTTCCCTATTGTGTGTCGCAGAACAACCTCGTCGCCGTGTGCTACTTGCACCTGCGCGCATGGGAATTTACCACTTTCTACATAGCGATCACAGAGTTCAGCAATTCGTGAAAGTCGTTCTTGGTCAAATCCTTGCCCCATTTTGCCCCCATTGATCTTTATTGGATAGTTCTCAGTTTAGACTGGCACAAGCCGCAGCTCTAAATGACAGACTATTAATATGGACAACAACGACACTGAAGAAACTATGAAGCGTGACTTCATTCGAGATCTGATAAATACCGATCTTACCTCTGGACGTTTCTCTGGGAAGGTACAAACGCGTTTCCCTCCTGAACCCAATGGACATCTCCATGTTGGTCATGCAAAATCAATTTGTCTCAATTTCGGTTTAGCTTCCGAATACGGCGGCATTTGCAATTTGAGATTTGACGATACGAATCCGGCGACAGAGAGCTTAGAGTTTGTGGAGTCAATTCGTCAGGACATTGAATGGCTACTCGGGCATGAATTGTCAAACGAACCGGTCTTTGCATCAAGTTATTTTGAGCAGCTCTACGAATGGGCTGAGTTACTTATCAAATTAGGTAAGGCATATGTTGATGACCAGGGAGCGGAAACCATTTCCGCTCAACGAGGTAACTTTACTGAACCGGGTGCAAATAGTCCCTTTCGGGATCGCACTTCTGAGGAGAATCTTATTCTTTTCAGAGAGATGCGTGAAGGTATATTTCCTGAAGGATTCTGTGTGTTGCGTGCGAAAATTTCAATGGAACATGAAAACATGAGTATGCGTGACCCTGTCTTGTATCGGATTCGAAATGAGTCTCACTTCCGAACCGGTGATGATTGGATTATCTACCCGACATATGACTGGGCGCATGGACAATCTGACGCAATTGAAGGAGTGACCCATTCACTATGCACGCTGGAGTTTGATTCGCACCGACCGTTATATGACTGGTTCCTTGAACAACTTGGTATTGCCGAAGGCGAGCGTCCTTATCAAACTGAGTTTGCTCGTTTGAATTTCACGCATACGGTCCTATCCAAACGTCTCTTGAAGCGTTTAGTAGACGAGTCCGTGGTTAAAAGTTGGGATGACCCACGGATGCCTACTCTGAGTGGTCTCAGGAGACGCGGATACCCTCCAAGCGCCATTAGAGCTTTTTGTGACCATATCGGCATTGCGAAAACTAATAGTACACATGAGATAGAGCTTTTGGAGTCGTTCGTCCGAGATGAATTGAATCAAAGTTCGGATAGAAAGATGGCTGTTATCAACCCTTTGAAGTTAACCATTACCAATTGGCCTGAAGGAAGAACTGAATACCGTGATGCCACCAACAATCCGAATGATTCCTCAAAGAGTTCGCGAAAAGTTCCTTTCTCTGGAGACCTATTCATCGAACAGGAAGATTTTATGGAAGAGCCGCCGCTGAAGTTTTACCGACTTGCCCCAGGCAGAGAAGTTAGACTTAGATTTGGTTACTTCATTACTTGCAACGAAGTGATAAAAGACGGCAATGGAACTCCAGTGGAGCTCCTATGCACGTACGACCCTGAAACCAGCGGAGGTAAAGCGCCTGATGGTCGAAAGGTAAAAGCGACTCTCCATTGGGTTGAGGCATCCAATTGTGTTGAGGGTTCTGTATTTACATATGAACGTCTTTTTGCGTCCGAACACCCCGATACATCCACCGATGTTTTTAAGGACTTAAATAAATCTTCTTTATCTATGCACTCTTCAGCGAAATTTGAGCCATCAATTGAAACACTTAAAGATGGCGAAGTCGTCCAATTTGAAAGACTTGGGTACTTCTGTAAGGACGACTCTGACACGAATCTCTTCCATCAAACTATTGGGCTTCGAGATGAATGGGCGAACATTCAGAAGCAAAATAACCTTAAGTAGTTTAGAATCGTTGGCCCGGTGCGCGTACTCTGCCGTCACCATGCGAAAACAGAACGTCGTTGTATCCTTTTCCTTTAGGTAAGGCTTCAAGGTAACTAGATTTGTGAAAACTAACGTAAATCGTTCGCCTATTGAGCCCTGACTCAGTGGGGGGCGGCGCGATATGTAATGTGTGACCGTAGTGCACGGTCACATCTCCTGGGTGAGCTAGGACACTAATCGCTTTGTCAGTGCTCTGTGCAACATCAATTCCCCCTGAGAATTGATTCGAACCGGGGAGGAAAATAAGGTTCCCTGATTTCTCATTAGCTTCATCTAACTGAATACCTATATTTAAACCCGGACATATTAATGGGTGCCCTCCCATACCGCAGTCTCTATGCCATGGGAGATCAGCTAGTCCTTCAGTAATTTCAGGGACTTTGATCACAGCCGAGATACCATCACCTTGATCTGGAGTTGGGAACAGTTTTTCATCAGATAAATCGACGAGGGCGGCAAGTCGGGGGTCAGAAGCTAGTTTTGTGAAACGTTTTGAGCCGTGATTCATGTACGTCACTCTGCAGCAATGTTCATTTTTGGTTTTGTCTGTCGCCCACCAGGATCTTTTGTCTTCCGGAGTTGCAGCACTCCTTCTTGATTCAACCTCGCGAGACATCTCGTTGATTTCTTCTTTGGTGAAAACTTCTCGTACTACTATGAATCCAAGATTTGTTAAAGACCGTTTCATATCTCTTGAGTTGTCCCCCTGTTTGAATTCGTGAGGATAATTTGACTGAATATCTTTGGATGTGAATATCGGGCGTTTATTGTAAAGCGCCTGCAACGGCGCTTCCCATGCTGCGACATGATTAAAATTTCCTTGTTCTACAGTGATTCTGCTCTGAAGTATCAATCCCATGATTGACCAGGCCTCCGTGGCCAGATCCTGCCAAGCGTGCGCATCTGTTTTGATTACCAGTTTCGCTTTATTTATCTCTTCGTCAATTTCAATTCCATTTGCAGTCGCTTTGAATCTCCAAGATCGTCCATCCTCTAACATGATGGCAATTGATCGACCTATCCCCACACTAAATGCCGCCTGTTTACCTAGAGGACCTCGGCCCCTTTCTGACGCTATGGCTTCGTGAAGGTCCTCCAAAGTGATTTGATCAAAATAAGACCTAATAGGCTGCATAATCACATTTTCGGAGAATATTTTTTTCATCCATATTTAAATCCACTCGGCCTGAAGGTGCGCAGGTATTGGTCGGATCCGTGGATACCACGGTGAACGAAGCGGATCGCCAGGGGTCAAAGATAATGACAAACCCGGCGTAAGAGGAACCGTCGGTTTAGTCTCTGGACGAGAGTCATAACAAATATCGTCCCCATAAATACGGATGGTTATAGCTCTCCTCTGACTGGTAGGGCCGGTGGGACCTCCTCCGTGGAGCACACTTGGATGGGCAAAGATTACATCTCCCGGGTTTATTTCCCATGAGAGGATATCGAATGCTTCTCGATTGTTTTCTACATCAGGAAGAGGCGGAAAGCCTTCACCATAATGTGGAAGCGTTGGGTCTTCATTGACTTTGGCTGGGTTAAATCCATCGTAAAGAAGACCATGATGCGAACCTGCCACATATTCAAGGCATTCGTTAGAAGTGAGTGGATCTAGCGAGATCCAAGCAGAAGCAATCTGCGTCCCAGAAGTCGGCCAGAAGGGCGTGTCTTGATGCCAAGGCGTTCTAGCAGAATTGCCGCCTTGTTTAATGAAAAATTCATCTGAGTACAACCAAAGATTTTCTGAACCTATCAATTTTCCAATCAAATCAGCTATGGGCGAGTCATAGATTAGCCGTCTAATTTCGGGAATAATTTCAAAGTTCCTAATTGTCTCAATGAATTCGCCTTCTTGGCCTTTGAAAAATAGGTGCATTTCTTGGCTGCTGTTATTGAGAACTCTTTGAAGTCCAAGTTCAAGAAGAAGAAGCCACTCTGGGTGTAAAATATTCTCTAACATGACTACACCGTCTTTTTTAAAGTTCTTAATAACTTGATCGTTAATGACTTCTAACGGTGCCCCAACGGGAGAGCGTGAAGGTTTCTTTAAATTCGATGCCCTTATTCTCTCTTTTTTACTAGGCATATCCCCTCTTTCGGATCAATGGAGCCATTTCATGGAATCACCCGGTAGGGGTTGCCCAACATAGAGTTTGTCTTGAAATCTTCTCATCCCGTTTAGCCATTTGTCCATGTCGCTAGCTTTGAATTGAACATAATCATGAACTTCTTTGTGTGGAAGCACCAAAAATCGTTCTTTGCTTATCGCTTCCATGCATGATTCTGCGACTTCTTCTGATTCTAGGATTCCGTCCGAACTCGCCACTCCACCTTCTTCCCATTCCGCATCGTTACTACTTTCTGCATTATCAGGGCTATTGATCAAAATGTCTGTTCTAACAGCTTGCGGGCAGAGAACGGAAACGCGAATTCCTTGATGGTAATGAGAGATAGAAAGCCATTCGCCCAAAGAAACAGCTGCGCTTTTAGTGATTGAATATGAAAGCGAACCAATTTGGGTAAGTAACCCTGCCGCTGACGCTGTATTTAATAGATACCCCCCTTGGTTGGCTATCATCTGAGGAAGAACAGCTCTCGCTGCGTAGATGTGTGACATGACATGGACTTCCCACATTTTCTGGATACGTTCATTTGGATCTTCTAAACCAGCAGAGGTGACGAACCCCGCATTTGAGCAGAAAAGCCCTATGGGTCCGTGGCGCTTTTCAACGTCATTCACTAGAGAGATAATTTCTTCTTCAATGGAGACATCAACTTGGTAGGATTCTCCTCCGATTTCGGTAGCGACGTTCTTAGCTTTTTCCCCATTTATGTCGGCAACAATTACTGCCCGAGCGCTTCTACATGCTGCCGCTTGGGCGAGAGCTTCACCAATTCCTGCACCGCCTCCTGTTACTACCACTACCCGATCTTGGATATCCATTTTTAGCCAATCTTTTGATTATGAGGATATCCGCCCTTTCACGGTGTTTACTTATCCCCTAATCTGATTCTATATTGCGTTTGAGTGACAAATCTTTCGAAAAAACCAGAATATGACTGTTATTTGATTAGAATGGTTAAGTCGCAGGCTTTTGCTAGTGATTGCAACGCCCGAGTGCATTGAATCTCTATGTGATGTTGCCTTTGACTTCAGCACGTTTATGTTGAAATTAATAAGGAGAAAATCATTACCAATGACAATCCTGTCATTCCAATGCAAGACTTTGAACTCTTAGTTCAACTTCATTTGGATGATCGGTCTTCAGATGAAGACCTTCGAAAACTGCAAAATAATCAAACCCAGTGGATTGAAGTTCTTTTCCGACTCTTAGAACACGCTGACCAGAGTATCTCTAGGGTTCGGAGGAAATACCGTGGAGCGGCGCGTAGAACTGTTCTTGACGATTTAAATGCTGAGGCAGACAAGATAGACAAAGTTCTTACGGGACTGCTTGGCCCTGCACCGGCACCTGAGCCTTCCAAATCCAATGGGTACGGTCTTGAAAGCACTAATTCCAACCTCCAGTTGGCGTGGCGTGATGGTCGCTTAGTGGCTTGGTTAGGAGCGTATAAGAGTAGGCCAGAAGGACATGACGAAATCATTGACAGACTGACCGAACTAGGGGCTAACTCCATTGAATGGTCAGCGGCTGAAGATCTTCAATTGCCCGATGAGGGAAAGGCACCATCGATTTCCGCTCCCATCTCCTCTGCTCTTGGGTGGCTGGTTTCACTTGGGAGCGATCGACCGGAGAACGTTGGAGTTACTGCCATTTGGATGGGATCAGTTACCGGGTTAGCTGTTCAGCTCGTAATGGAAGGAAAAATTTATCCAGTTCTTCACGAAGTCAACGGAACCCGTAATGATGACACCGGCGACGCTTTATTTCATATCCGCTGGGCCCCTGCTCTCATTGATATCAGTGCTCATGCTGATTTGGTATCTTCCACACCTGGAGCTGCAATGGTTGCTTGTGAAGAAACTGACCGGCACCGATTTGTTGGAAAAGTGTTAGCTGACTTAACCGATTCAATTGTGCGAATGGCTGCTAGCCAAGTTGACCTTCCCTATGCTCCTTCTGAAATCACTTCACGTGAAGACTTTGGAGAAATGCTCGTTGCTGCCCTTGACGGAATGGCCTTCCGCGGAGATGCAGATGCAGGCTCTGATATCGCTAGAAGATTATCCCAGTGGGCAGTTCCTGTGACTGGAATTGAGAAACTTCAACTGGTCGTACAGATGGATACTCCAGATGAATCAGGAGCATGGTTAACCAAAGTCCTTGTTCCTAATGATGATGAAGGACTCGAACCTATTGAAGTAACCATTAATACAGGGAGTGAAACAAGAAGGAAACTAGTCAACAAACAAATCTCTCGCTTAGAGCGCTTGTTTCCAGAACTATTACGTCCAGGAGGTCGCCGTCGAGGAGAAGTACTGCTATCTCAGGCTGAAGCCTGGGATTTAATGACAGGAGTTGGAGAGAACCTTTCAGCTGCAGGATTTGATGTGAGAGTTCCGCCAATGTCAAAGCGGAAAGCATCCCCTATTCTTCGAATCACGGCCGAAACGCAGGAAACGATGGTTAGTGCCCAACAACTCGCTGATGTTCGCTGGAGTGCCGTTTTTGATGACGTTGAATTAAATGCAGAGGAGATAGAACTTCTCGCAAGCGAAGCGCGTCCTCTAGTAGAGTCAAAAGGTCAATGGATTGAATTGGATAAAGCAGATCTTGCAGATGCCGCAGCAGCTTTAGCAGAATTCTCCAAAAAGAAGAAAATGAGCGGAGCTGAAATGCTTCGTCATGCCCTTGGGTTAGAAGGTAAGGCATTAGGTGGAATAGCTTTAGATGGCGATGGATGGGCAGCTGACCTATTGAGAAGTGTCAAAGGTCTACCAGAAGAACCGGAAACGAAACCCGAAGGATTCGTCGGAGAGTTGCGTTCATATCAAGCAGATGCCTTGGCTTGGGTTAATTTTCTTGATGATGCCGGACTTGGTGGTTGCCTAGCTTTAGATATGGGGCTTGGCAAAACTCCAACCACGCTCGCTAATCTGGCTAACTCCCCTAGACCCGAGCCAGCGTTAGTTATTGCCCCACCAGCTGTTGTAGGCAACTGGAAAGCGGAGGCTAAGAAATTCGTTCCCAACACGTCTGTCATGGTACATCATGGGCCCGGACGGGCGAAAGGAGCAGAATTAGAAAAAGCTGTTTCTGACGTACGTATAGTAATCACAACTTACGGGACTGCTGTTAGAGACATTGAGGAGTTAAAAGATATTCAATGGTCAAAAGTAGTTCTAGATGAAGCTCAGGCTATTAAGAATCCTGCTGCTGAGACTTCTCTGCAGCTTCGCAAATTGAATGCTCACTCTCGGATTGCCTTGACTGGAACACCTATAGAAAATGGGTTGGGCGACCTTTGGTCTATTCTTGATTGGGCTAACCCTGATCTCCTTGGACCGCGAAATCAATTCATCGCTCAATTAACTCCTGAGAAGAAAATTGAATCTGGCAATGAAAGTGCATTAAAAGCCCTTAATGGGATCATGGTTTATCGAAGAACAAAACATGAGCCTTTGATAGCGGCTGAACTTCCTGACAGAATCGATGAGATTGACTATTGCACTATGACACAAGAACAGATAGGTCTTTACCAAGCAGTAGTTGACAACCTTGTTGAGGAAATAGAACAAAATAAAGCTGGATCTCCTCAGCGAAAAGGCGCTGTTCTTGCTGCAATTACAGCTTTGAAACAGATCTGCAACCACCCTCTCAACTATAGAGATGATGACCTCGGCATAGAAGGCCGTTCGGGAAAGCTTGAACGACTGTATGAAATCATGGAAACTGTCTTTGCGGCAAACGAGCGCGTTCTCGTCTTTACACACTTCGCTACTTGGGGGACACGCTTAGCAACCCATTTAACAGAGAAATATGAGCTACCAATCAATTGCTATCATGGTGGTCTTGCTCGTGGAGCACGAGATCGAATGGTGGATTCTTTCCAAATTGGGAAAGGAAAGGGAGCAATGGTGTTATCCCTGAAAGCAGGCGGGACTGGACTGAACCTAACTGCGGCAAATCACGTTGTCCTATATGACCGCTGGTGGAATCCGGCTGTTGAGGACCAAGCAAGAGATAGGGTCTGGAGAATTGGTCAAAAAAATACTGTTATAGCTCACAGACTTGTAGTCAAAGAGACAGTAGATGAGCGCGTTGAAGAGATAGTCGAAGGAAAAAGACAAATAGCTAACCTTGTCCTTCCAAAATCTAGTTCTATTGGTGACCTTAATGCCGAACAACTTCAAGAGGCGCTCGGTATCGGTTCCGATGCAATGCTTAGTTTCGACACAGAGCATCCAAACGGGGTGAGTGCGAATGAATAAACGTTCAGGCGGGCGAAACCACAATCAGGATCAGATCCCATCGGGTCAGAATAGGAAGAAACGCCGTCGAAGCCGAAACAGGGCTGATCCAAGAAAATTCTGGGGGAATATAGATAACTTGCCTGAACCAATTTATGGACTTCCGACCCCGAAGGCAACGCAAGCAGTCTTAGCTTCTTTAGGTAAGCCTCCAATCCCCGGTCAAGAAACGCCGTCCCTCGAATTTCTAAATGCTATTTACGACCGATCTGCTGGGTTAGCCTTTGCTTTGGCTGCTGCTGGAGGTCTTGATCAACCACCACCTGAGGGAACAGTAGAAGAACCCGATCCCATTAATACTGTAAGCGATGCGGACCCATTCAATCAGCTTGAACCTGAAGATGGCATTAACGGAAACCAAATTTAACTTTACCCTCTAGAAAAGTTGACCTTGTATGCTTAAGTCGTCCGTTGGGAATATTCCTTTTTCAATAACTATTCCAAATACCTCTTCTAAATCAGCAGCATAAAAATCTGGCTCAGTGCTTCGCTGAAATGCGCCTATGCGACCGCGAATGCTAATTAACGTGAGGTCATGGGCTCCGGCGCTAAGACTATTAGGGTATTTACCTATCTTTTCCCAGCATGCTGTTTCGTTTTCAGGGTTTTTCCAATTTCTTGCAATCAAGGTGGAACCATCGAATGCGAGATGTTCAAGGAATTTATGAACCTTGCCATGGGCAACGCCAAGATTTTCGTTGATTTCTTCTTGATGAGCCGGTTGAAGAATTCCTTGCATTTTTCTTTTCGTGGATATGGCTTGCACTATTCCCATCTCCTCAGTCACCAAATCTTCAAGGGTTCGCACTATAAATCCATCAGTAGTCTCGCATATTATTGAAGCCAACAACGCACCCTGTTCAAGCAACCTTGTTTCGATTCGCCTTGCCGTGCTAGTCCCTACCTTGGTTGATCCATCGGCGAATACGGCAAGGTAAAGATAATTTGGTTTTTGTAAGTGGTCAATGATTCGTGAGGACAAAGAACCACGGTCTCTTCTATGGGCGTGATGCAGCTCAGATGCAAAAATAGATTCCCTCCTGTTACAAGATTCACATTTCCTTCCTTTTGCAGGGATCTTTAAACATGGTGAAGAATTCCCATTATCCCCAGTGTCGGCTCTGAATCCTATGCAGACTCTGGTCATGGGTTCTACCGTTCTATAACTTAATTGGTAGTTTTTGAGTGGAACTTTTTGGATTGCCTCTGTTGAGCAATTAAACAAACGGGCATGGGGAGCTCCATTGTCCCAATCAATTCCAAGGATTGAATCTGTTTGAGATTTCTCAGGTTCTTGCATGAATTGATTCTAAATGCATTAAAGGATGTATGTTCGCTTACTTCAAGAGCTATCGTATTCCTATCTATGGATCCTAATCCCCCAGCCCAATGCCTTATCACCCTTGACGTCGAGGGTGTGCTAACTCCTGAAATTTGGATAGCTTTGTCAGACTATTTCGGAATTACAGAACTGAAGCGCACCACGAAGGATGAACCTGATTATCAACTTCTGATGAACGCTCGAATAGATCTTCTGAATAAACATGGGATCGTTATCAACGATATTGAAAAAGTAATCTCATCGTTAACTCCCCTAGAAGGGGCTAAGCATTTTTTAGATGCACTAAGAGCGAAGTTCCCAGTAGTTCTGTTATCAGACACTTTTGAAGAATTTATTGGTCCACTTATGCGCCAATTAGGTGATCCATTGATTCTATGCCATCGATTAGGTATTGATTCTTCCGGAGTTGTGACTAAGTTTTCCCAACGCACTCCTGATCAGAAATTCCATTCTGTCCGTTCTTTCCAGGAATTGAATTACAAGGTAATCGCTGCGGGAGATTCCTACAACGACCTTTCAATGATTGATCAAGCCAATTCGGGTTTCCTCTTTAGAGCACCTGCAAATGTGCGCTCGGAAAGAAATGATCTTGTATCCTTTGAGGAATACGATGAACTTTTTGAGGCAATTTTAGTAGCTGCTAGAGAATTTTAGGTTTCAATCCCATCTAACGGGTAGTTTTGAGAACCCTTTCAAAACTCCTGCTTTTGTCAATGTAGGGGTACCGTTACTTCGAATCCTAGGAAGTCGGTCAAGGATTGCTGTTAACGCAATAGAACCTTCTAAACGTGAGAGTGGAGCACCTAGGCAGTAATGGGCGCCGACTCCGAATGAAGTATGATTTCGAAGTTCGTTGAGATCTCTTGTCACATTGAAGACATCGGGTTCTGCCCATACCTTCGGGTCTCTATTTGCTGAGCCGAACATCATACAGACTTTAGAGTTGATTGGAATTTCCACATCATGAAGTGTCACGGGACGAGTATTGGTTCTGAATAAACCATGTACTGGAGCATCGAATCGTAGGCTTTCTTCAATCGCGTTGTCGATTAGCGAACGGTTTTCTTGAAGGAATTGGAGTTGAGAAGGCTTTTCCATGAGGCGGTGGAGAAGGTTGCCTATCATCAGGGTTGTGGTCTCTGAACCTGCGACTAGGAGAAACTGGCAGAATCCTAGCACTTCTTTGGTAGTTAGTTTCACTCCGTCATTCTCAACGGTCAATAGTCGCGTTAATAGGTCATCCGGGTGCTGATCATTGTTCTTAATTGATTTTTTCCTAGCATCAATGTGTGAACCAAAATATTCAAAAAAATTTCTGTAAGCATCTTTAACTTCCTTTGAAGCGTCCCTTCCTCCCGCGTAAGTAACTGCTTCTGCCATGGGAAGCACCCAATTTCGGAAAAGGTTTACGTCTTTAGTAGGAGTGCCCAACATCCAACACATGACTGTTAACGGAATAGGCGCTGCGAAATCTTGTATTAGGTCTCCCCTTCCTCGGTCTTCAATTGCGTCAACGATTTCACTTACGAGTTTCTGAATGTCGGTTTCCATTTTTAGAATGATGGAAGGCTTAAAAATTCTAGATATTGCTATGCGTTCATTTGTGTGTTTGGGTGGATCACTTGAAACTAAAACCCCTACCTCCGGTTTGGAGAATGCTAACCCGGGCCCACAACTGGAAGACCAAATCTTTTCATCTCTTAAAGCCTTTACAATATCGGTTTCTCTTGAAAGTGTGTAGTGGACGCTGGGCTCAGTTGAATAATGTACTGGACATTTTTCTCTAAGTTCAGACATCACATCTGTAGGTGATTCTATAAAGCGAGGATGATTGAAACTGAAGGCGACATCTTGTCTCCTTCTATGCATTGTTTTTCCCGATTGACCGGACCAAGTTCGCTGCCTGGTGGATAGCTGGTTGGACCCCATTGGTTCCCGAGACGTCGCCGACAAGGTGAACTTTACCTTCCAATGCGGGTTTTTCTTTGAGTATGTATTCTGCCAATTCTCGGTTTGGATGGTTATACGTGACTACTACTACCATCTTTGCCTGAATAGTTCGGACCCGTTCAGTAAATGGAACCCCAATAAGCACTTCATCTTCGGTTATCGCTTGAAGGTAGTGCCCACCTATGAAGTCAAAATCTTTTGACATCAACCTCTCCTTAGCGGCTTCCACTGTCGCCGGAGGATATGGGAGTGTGGCTCCAAGACTGTCATATCTACTGACCATAGTTACTTTCACTCCTTGTTCAAGGAGCTTGTCAGCTACAGAAATTGCTTCAAAAGTTCCCGTATCGTCAAAGACAAGTGCTGGGGTATCGATAACTGCTCTTCCGCCAAAACCGAAAACATCCCAGCTCGTGTACACGTGATCAAGTTCAAAACCGCTTAGTGGTGAAATTGGCGTGGTGAGTTGAAAACCATCTCTTCGTGGTGTCGAACCTGTAGCTATGATGATTCGGTCTGGATCAAGTTCGTTGATTATTTCTGGACCGACGAGAGAGTTAAGGGTGGTGTTAATATTTAAGCGCTCCATTTCAGATGCTAGCCATGACGTTATGGCACCCAGATCCGACCTGTGTGGTGCGGATGCCGCAATTGCAACTTGTCCTCCTAGTTGTTTCGTTGCTTCATGGAGGTGGACTTGGTGACCCAGTATTGCTGCTGTTCTCGCGGCTTCGAGTCCTGCTGGGCCTCCTCCTACGATGAGAATTTTTTCAGGTGATTGGGATTTCCCTTCAGGTTCAAAGCTGACTTCTGTTTCTTTTGCTGCTGCAATATTTACGACACACCCTAGTTTCCCTGTTGACATGATTTGTCCGACGCAACCAAAATTTGATCCGATGCATGGTCGTATCAAATCAGAATTGCCTTGTTTCGCCTTATTTACAAGCCCGGGGTCAGCTATCAAAGCTCGAACCATTGAAACCATGTCTGCCTGACCGTCTCCTACTATCGCTTCTGCGTGGTCAAGAGTCATTATCCTTCCCACGACTATGGTCGGCTTTGAAATCTTTTGAACAATTTGCTCATTTGCGGGCATTTCGTGACCTAAAGGGTCATCCATAGTTGAGAGCAGTTTGTGGAAACGCCAATAGGAGCCCATGTGTAGTGAAACATAATCAACATGGGGTTCGACTATGCGTGCGATCTCTGCGTTATCTGCTGCTGTCAGCCCCCCAGGAATGTATTCCTCATTAGGTAGGCGAATCCCTACGCAAATGTCATGTCCTACTTCTGAGCGGATGGCATCTATGATTTCCATAAGAAACCGCATTCTGTTTTCCAAAGAGCCACCATAGTTATCGGTTCGAATATTATTTGCTGGAGAAAGGAATTGTTCTATTAGATATCCGCTTGAAGCGTGGATATCAACTCCATCGAGTCCACCATCTCGGCAACGTCTTGCTGCTGATGCAAAGGCCTCTACCATTTCTTCAATCATAGAAACTGTCATTTCTATAGGTGTTCCCCCTACAAGAGGGTTTGGTATCTGGCTTGAAGAAACTTGAGATGTGCCTTTACCCGGCGCGCGTGCGGACCCGGGGTGGTAAATCTGTTGAAGCATTTTCATTCCGTGCGGGCGTAAAGCATCAGTTAATTCTTTGTAGAACGGTATTACAGAATCATTGTGTAGCGGAATGATGCTTCGCATAGCTGGTGATGCGAGGTGCACTCCAGTCGCTTCTAAAGTGCTCATTCCGACTCCACCTACTGCTCTAGCCTCATGGTAGGCAATTAATCGTTTCAATGGGAGCGACGTTGAATGAGCTGATCTCACAACTCGATTCGGAATAGTGATGGGTCCGACATCAATTGGTTGGAAAAGGTGATCATACATTGCGCTCCCCTTCTTTTGATAGCTGCGTTACTCTATTCTCTACTGCCTTGGCTCTCTGTCAAGTCCTAGAAAACGTTCACCAATAATATTTCTCATCACATTCGAAGTTCCTCCCATAATCGTGTACGCGGGAGCATAGGCTAATCCTCTTGTAATCTTGTCGTCTATAAGCGATCTTGCGCCAAGTGCACGATTTACAAATTGAGCTACTTTCCATTCGTGTTCAGTGCAAAAACATTTTGTAGCAGCGCTGAAGCCAGCAGGAGCTTGTTTAAGGACTTCGCGGTATACCAGAAGTTTTCCGATATGGTATCCGGATTCAAGTTCGCTGATTTCTTGCCTTACTTTTGGATCGGTCTTATCCGCGTGTTTTAATGCTTCAAGGTATAGGGCCTTGTTTGAAACGAGCCTGTCAATGCCGCCTCTTTCATGTTCTAGCTGCTTCATGGTTTGCTTGAAGGCTTCTCCTTCTGTGCCTACTAAATTCTCGCAGGGTACATGTACATTGTTGAAATAGACTTCGCAGAAATGACGGTTCATGGTCATATCTGTTATTGGACTGACTTCTATTCCGGGAAGGTCCATTGGAACAATTATTTCTGATATGCCTCGATGAGGAGGACCTTCAGAACTGGTTCTGCAGATCAGGTAACAATAGTCTGCAACGTCTCCGAAACTGGTCCAGATTTTTTGGCCATTTAGGATGAAGTAATCGCCTTTTCTTTCAGCTGAAGTTGACAGTGACGCCAAATCTGAGCCCGAATCTGGTTCGCTCATTCCGATACACCAAGTTGTCTCTCCAGTTAACATTTTGGGTAGATATTCGGCTTTCTGGTCTTCGGTTCCGTAGGTGATGATTGTTGGGCCCATTTGCCGGTCAGCGAACCACATCGCCGCTATTGGTGCTCCAGCAGCAATCATTTCTTCAGCGACGATAACTCTTTCAATGGATGGGCGCTCGCTACCACCATATTGTTTAGGCCAACCCATACCTATCCAGCCTTCGTTTGCCATTATTTGTGCAAACTCTTTCGAGAAGCCGTTGATCCAACTGTCGTTGAAGCGTCCGAATTCTTCAACTCCCTTATTTGCTACTGCGCGGGCTTTATCCCTGAGTGTTTCTTGTTCAGGGGTAAATGAAAATTCGAGCATTAATTCATCCTATGTGTTTTGAGTCGTCTTACTTTTGTTGGAGTTCTTTAACTTTTGCAAGAATTTCTTCGGCGTGTTCCTTTGTTTTCGGTCGTGAAAAGACGTGGACGATTTTTCCTTTTGGGTTGATCAGGAATGTAGTGCGGTGTAAACCCATGTATGTTTTCCCATAGTTTTTTTTCTCTCCCCAAACACCATATTTTTCTATGATTTTATGTTCGGGGTCAGCGATAAGTGGAAAGTCAAGCCCATGTTTTTCAGTGAATTTTTCATGGCTCTCATTTTTGTCTGGTGAGACTCCGATAATTGAAATTTTGCGTTTTTTTAGTTGACTGAGATTGGTTTGGAGGTTGCAAGCTTGGTTGGTGCAACCTGGTGTGTTGTCCTTAGGGTAAAAATAGAGAGCGGTGTAATTCCCTAGATAGTCGGATAATTTTATCTTTTCTCCTGAGAAAGTTTTAGATTGAAATGCGGGAGCTTTTTCTCCACATTCAAGTGGTTTAGCTTTTAATGGCATGAGGATTCCTTATTTCTGGGTTTACTGCAACGTTAGCACTAGGAATATTGTGCGTTAAAGCCATCTAGTGCAAGTGTTTTAATTCTCGCTCTATATCGGTTACGAGGACATCAAGAAGATAGGTCATACTATTTTGAGGTGGAATTGGGAGAGTGAGTTGGTCATCTCGATGCAACATTGCAAATCCATAAATCGTTGAGAGAACTAAACGACTCCAATGGGTTAGCTGGGGTTCTCGTATTTGTTCTTGTTCTAGTACCTTGTGCATCGGATGGTTTACTTTCTGGATCGCTTTTTGGATTTCGCTATCGCTCCCCGGAGGGAAAATAGACGCTGCGAACATGCCGGGTTGTTCAATTGCGAATTTAAGTTGTTCTTGGATTATTGCTCTTACCGCTTGGGTTCCAGATATACCGATCGCTGCTTCAGTGAGTCGGGCTGCCAAAACGTCAAGACTAAACAGTGCTAATTCTCTTTGGAGTGCTGAACTGCCATCGATATGCGCATACATCGATTGGACACGAATACCTATTTTAGATGCTATAGCTGACATTGAAACCGCGGTTGGGTCATTAGTTTCGCGCAGAATTTGTATTCCGGCTTTAATCACTTGGTCTTTAGTTATCCCTACTCGTGCTGCCATTTAACTATTTTTCTTGTTTGACGTTGCTATTCTTGTCTAAATATATCAGACTTATATCTAATGAACTTAGATAACCTTGAAATCTTTGATTTCCCTACAGATAACCCTGCAGAACTTCAATCACTCTTTGCTGAACATGGCTGGGGAGATGGCCTACCCATGATAGCTCCCACTCCCGAGAGGGTTCAGAAAATGCTCGCCCTTAGCGATGGTGAAGACCCAGATGAGATAATCGCTACTCTTCCACCCCGCTCAGGTCTCGCTACGAGAAGAATCATAGCAATCAATGCTGTCATGGCAGGTTGCGCTCCGTCACAATTGCCAGTTCTAGTAACCGCTATCCGTGCTCTTAATGCACCAGAGATAAATTTACGCGGTGTCAACGCGACAACTCATTCCGTTGCTCCCCTCTTGATAATTCATGGCAACATCATCAAAGAGGCCGGATACAACAGTGGATTAGGGTCCTTTGGACCAGGCAACCGGGCAAATGCCACAACTGGAAGAGCCTTACGTTTGATCCTTTTGCACGTCGCCGGTGCAACACCTGGGACCGGAGATGCATCGACTCAAGGAAGCCCAGCGAAATACGCGTATTGCGTAGCAGAAAACCTTGATGACTCCCCTTGGGGTGGATACGCTTCCAGCGAAGGCGTTCATGATGAATCCGCTATTACGATCCATTGCGGTGAAGGCCCTCATAACGTCCATGACATGGAATCATCTGATCCTGCAAAGATATTGGACAAAGTAGCTTCAGCGATGTGTTCTTGGGGGCAAAACAACGCTCCTATAAGTCAAGGAGAATACTTTGTTGCATTATGCCCAGAACATGCAAGTGTGTGCGCTTCTCACGGCTGGACCCGAAATGATGTATCTTCATACCTATTCAATAAAGCTACCGTAAATGTTGGAGATGCCCGAGAAGCCTTCGAACTCCGAGCGTGGGCGCCTTGGCAGCATTCACTAAAAGACTCGGACCGTATCTCTATGACGGAGAAACCAGAGAACATAAAGGTCTTTGTTACCGGCGGTCCCGGTAAGCACAGTTCAGTAATTCCGAGTTGGGGTATGACTAAAAGCGTCACGGTCCCAGTGATGCCCTAATATAGGTTCCAGGAGGACAGCGTTGAAAATCTACTCACCAACAGGAAATATCGGCGAACCACAGAAAAGCCTTGCCTCTCCGGCATCTGTTTTGAATGGGAAAGCAATAGGGATTCTTGATAACACAAAACCGAATGCCAATATCCTTCTCCAACGACTAGCACTGCGACTCCATGAAAGAACCGGAGTAAATATTGGAATAACGGAAACCAAAAATGCTGCACTTGCAGCTCCCGATCAAGTTTTGGGGAGATTAACCAAAGAGGTTCAGATAGCCCTAACGGGTTCGGCTGATTGAGGGAGTTGCACCTCGTGGAGTGTCCATGATGCCGTACAACTTGAATCAAATGGAATTCCTACTGTTGTGGTGACGACAGAAAAGTTTAAAGTGCTCACTGAACAAGTGGCTTCCTCCCTTGGTCACAGCAATCTACGAATTCTTGTAGTTGGCCACCCGCTAGGAGGAACTGATGAAGCCACGATCTTACAGTGGGCGGATGAAGCTGTAGAGGAAACCATTCAACTACTAACGGAACCTCGTTAAGATGGCAGTAACGATAGACCTCTCAGGCGAAACAGCGCTTGTTACTGGAGCGGGAGCCGGCATAGGAAGAGAAATTGCTCTATGGCTAGCACGAGCAGGCGCTCAAGTAACAATAAATGACCTAATTGAAGAGCGGGCTGAATCAGTTGCTCTGGAAATCCAAGAAGAGAGTGGAGTAGCTTACGCTGTCGCTGCTGACTGCAGAGATGATAAAGCGGTTGACATGCTTGTAGAAGAAAGTTTCAGACTGATGGGTGGCTTAAGCATCGCTGTGAATAATGTCGGTATGATCCCTGCGAGTCGGGGTTTGAAACCCTTTATTGACTACCAAGGAGATGACTGGAGAGACATCATTGATCAGAATCTCACACTCTCAGCACTCTGTGGTCGAGCTGAAGCCGAGCTTATGGTTAGCAATGGTGGTGGAGTTATTCTTTTTGTCACGTCAGGTGAAACTACTAGACCATCCCCATATAATTCTGCTTATTCAGCTTCCAAAGCAGCGATCAACCATCTCGTTAGCACGATGGCTGTTGAACTAGGTCCAAGCGGAGTCCGCGTGATTGCCATTGCTCCTGGAACCACGCTTACAGAAACCGTTGCTGCCGCCTTCACTGAAGAACGCTTAGAGCAAATCGTTGCCTCTACTCCCCTCCGCAAAATGGTAGAGCACGACGAACTAGGCAGGTTGGCAACATTTCTCGTAAGTGACCTAGCGCGCTGTATTACTGGTCAATTTATCATTGCTGACGCCGGAGCTTTTCTTTCTAGGACTCGACCAGGCAATCTTGAAGGGGTTCGCGGAGCCACTTCGGAAGAAACCACTAAGTGATGAATAAAGAAACAGCTGATCAGATCATGTCCATGCTTCGCGAACTCGTAGAAATTGATGGTGGTAACGTTCAGCTCAAGGAATTCACGGATAGTTCTATTTCGCTAGAGTTGGTACTAGATGGAGCAGATTGCAGAGAATGCGTAATGCCCTCGGAATTTCTTTCACAAATTATGTTAGATCAAGGGGTAAAGATATTTCCGTCATTACAAAACGTGGTAATTATAGATCCAAGGGTAACAGATGAACACTGAAAACAATAACGCAACGGACCCGACCAATGTTTGTGTTGTACTCCTTGATTCTTTGAATCGGCACCTTCTGGGTTCTTATGGTGGTAGCGAATTTGCAACCCCGAATCTGGATCGATTCGCTAGCGAACATGCTGTCCGTTTCACTAGTCATGTGACTGGATCGCTTCCTTGCATGCCCGCAAGACACGATATTCTCTGCGGGTCCTTGGATTTCCTTTGGAAACCGTGGGGCTCTATTGAGGTATGGGAGCAACCAATCACGTCTGTCCTCCGAAAGAACGGCGTCGTTACTTATCTAGCAACAGACCATCCTCACCTTTTTGAAGCTGGTGGAGAAAATTACCATGTAGATTTTAGTGGATGGAATTATGTGAGAGGCCATGAAGGCGATCTGTGGCGAACCTACTACGATCCTTCATGGGCTGGCTCTCCGGCAATGCCAGCAAGGCCTGGTGGATGGTTTTGGTCCCGTTATGGAATAGATACTCCCGCTAGAGGATATGACATATCTAGAACTTTTTTCCGTTCAGACGAAGACTACCCGGGTCCGCAGACAATGATGGATGCCGAGCGTTTCCTTCGCGACGCCACTCCGCATCATGACCGGTGGTTCCTTTTCGTAGATGAGTTTGATCCTCACGAACCCTTTGACACACCACCTCCTTGGTCAGGAATGTATTTCGACGAGGCTTGGGAAGAAGAGTGGATTATCTGGCCACCTTATATTGATGGAGGCATTTCAGAAGGAATAATTTCCGAAAAAGAAGGTCGCCATATCAGAGCGAATTATGGAGCGAAACTGTCAATGATAGACCACTGGTTTGGAAGGATCCTTGACACCTTTGATGAGAAAGACCTGTGGGAGACAACAGCATTGATCGTCTGCACCGACCATGGTCATTACCTTGGAGAAGAGCGAGATGGGAAGGACATTTGGGGGAAACCAGGGGTTCCGCAATACGAGCCGCTTGGGCATACACCTCTACTTGTTTCATGGCCTGGAGTTAAAGGCGGAACTGTTAACAATGCGCTGACCACTAACGTTGACCTTTTCGCTACCATCGCTGACATTTTTGATGCGGAAGTCGACCATCTAACGCATGGGAAATCATTGAAACCTCTCATAAGCGAAAGTGAATCCTCTATTAGGGAATGGGCTCTTGGCGGAGTTTGGGGAAATTGGGTGCAAATCACTAATGGGGAAACAAAGTATGCTCGCTCCGCAGTCGGTTCTAATTACCCGATTTCGCTTTGGTCTAATCGCTGGTCAACCATGCCTATTCATTTTGACGGAATTGTCGGTATGCCTCCGCCGGATGGGCGAGCTTGGCTAGATACTATGCCAGGAACTGAAATTCCCGTCCTGCGACAGCCATTCGCTCAAGGTGATCAAATGCCCATATGGTCTTTTGGTGATCAATCAGTTGATAAGCATTACCTTTTTGACATAACGGTTGACCCTAACGAGCAAGAAAATCGTGTAGGCGAAAAGTCTGAGGCGGCCATGGAGGAAATGCTCAGGGTGGCGATGCGTTCAATTGATGCCCCAGATGATCAGTTTCAACGAATTGGGCTTACCTGAGACTGGCGTCTACTCCATGTGGGTGGATAGCAATTCGTGTGTGCCGTTCGGTATCTGTCGAGTCTGCGATCGCTTCAATTGCCCCATCAAGGTCAACATGGCCTGTTTGCCATGCACTGACATCAATATTTCCAGTAGAGATCGCTGATAAAGCGTTGGAGTAATCGCTCGCTATTGGTGACCCGCCAAACTGAACATTGAGTCCCTTTGTATGTGCTGAAGCGGTAAAGAACGTATCGTCTTCTAGATTCTGGCCGGCAACGATAATCCTTGACGACCATGGGGATGATATTAGTATTTCTCCAAGCACTCCAGGCGCGCCGACGCATTCTACTACCACGCAGCCTGTACCAGTAGGTGTTGCTTGGTCCCAAACAGCTATCGGGCTTTCATCGCTGGGGTCAACGACTTTATCTGCTCCCATTTTTTCTGCCATGGATCTTCGGAAAGGCGAAAAATCTGATGCTATGACTGGTCCGATGCCTTTCTCTTTGAAAGCAGCGATGACAGCCAAACCTATTGCTCCGCAACCAATGACTATCGGGGATTCTCCGTCTTGGATATTTGCTATTCTCGCATATTGGATTCCTACCGAAAGAGGCTCCACGAGTGCCGCTGTTTCGTTTGACATGTGCTCAGGAACTGGCAGAACAAGGCTTTCGCTTAATGCTAGGTATTCTCCAAAGCCACCCGGGTATTCATTTGAATAACCAAGTACAGCAAATCCACTTTCACCAAAAACCACGGGCTGTGAGACCACTCGATCTCCGACGGATAGGCCTCTAGCCAGATCCGCACCAACTGCGACTATCTCTCCGCAGAACTCGTGCCCTAAGACAACGTCTTTATCAGGGTCGAAATCAAATGGTCCCCCGTGTTCTCTTGACCATGTAGCTAACCGTTCAGCGTGATGAACCATGTGCAAGTCGCTGGCACATATACAGCAGCAAAGAGATTTGACTATAATTTGTCCACTCTGCGGTGTAGGATCTGGAACTTGATCAATGCGCAATTCACCAGATCGCAAAACCATAGCCTTCATATTGTCCTCCTCATATGATCTAAACATGGAAAAACTTTGTTCGCAATCCGCACTCCTAGAATCCTAGAGAGGTACCAATTGCATAATAATTGGCCGTGGAGGACAATAGTTCCGGAGATAGATATGACGGAAACAACAAGTAAACCACTTGTAGGTAAAGTCGCCCTAGTGACTGGAGGAACCTCAGGGATAGGGAAAGTCACTATGGAAGCACTATGCGAGAATGGTGCTAGCGTCGCGTTCACTGGGCGCCGAAAACAACTTGGGGAAGAGATAGAAGAATCTCTCCAGGATCAGGGATATAAAGTCATATACCTACAATCTGATTTACGAGAAATCTCAGAAGTTGACCAGCTAATCCAAGACACGGTCGCAACTTTGGGCTCTCTGGATGTTGCCTTTAACAATGCTGGTGTATTTGATAGCGATGCGCTCTTCCATGAATACGATGATTCATCATGGAATGACCTTATTGCAGCAAATCTCTCATCAGTTTTTTACTGCATGCGTGCAGAGATTGCTTACATGTTGGGAAATGATGGAGGGGTAATCGTAAATAACGCTTCGATCGTCGGACATAGGGGAAGCAGAAGAGCGACACCTGGATATGTCGCTAGTAAACATGGAGTAATCGGGTTAACACGGCAAGCAGCGCTCCAATATGCCAATGCGGGGATTCAAGTCAATTCAGTGTCCCCTGGGCCTACCCTAACTGAAACCCAACAACCCTTATTTGAACAAGGTCCTGAAGCTGTAGCGAATCATCTCTCTTCTTTAAACCCTCAAGCTGCTTTCGTAACCCCTGAAGAAATAGCAAATGTTGTCCTCTATCTTGCGAGCGGGGCACCTGATATGCTTACTGGTCAAGATATTGCTATTGATGGCGGGCAACTCTTTAAGTTATGAGGTGATTGTATGAAAGTACCTTCTTGGCTTGGAGTAATTAGACAAACAGCTTTTGTAGTAGATGACATTGAACGGGAAGCCAATCATTGGGTAAGTTTCCATGGTGTCGGGCCATGGTTTCTTTACACCGTTGACATAGCTGAGACAACGTATCGTGGAGAGAATGTTCGAATGAAAGCACGAATGGGTTTAGCGCAAAGCGGAACCCAACAGATTGAGTTGATTGAACCATCCCCTGAACCATCTATTTATAACGAATTTCTTGATTCAGGTCTCCAAGGAATCCACCATGTGTGTTACTGGGCTGAAATCAAGGCAGCGAGAAACCACTTTCTTTCTTTAGGCAGTGAGCAAGCACAACACGGCCTAACCGGAAATGGAAATGAGTTTCTCTACATGACGGGAACGCAAGATATTCCTTTCATAGAAATAGTTGACCCTAACGAGTCCATGGCCGCATTTTTTGACCATGTCGCGAGAACCGCACAAGACTGGGATGGTTCAGATCCGGTAAGGATTCTGTGATGGAGACTATTGAGAATGTCCTAGCTATCCAAGAAATCACTTTTATGATTTTTGAACAAGCCCGGTTAGCTGACCTAAATCGCCCTAATGAGCAAGCAGAATGTTTTACCGAAGAAGCTATTGCCAATTATTACGGTGAAGATATCCACGGGCGAGAGCAGATACTCAACCTTTTCCTTACCGCTCTTAACAAATGGGTAGCGAGTTGCCATACCATTAGTAACGTTCAGGTAACTATCCTCAACAGAACTAACGCTAGTTCGGTTTCATATGTCCATGCTTGGCATCGAGTGGATACGGAGGGTTTAGGCGATTATGAAGTGCGCGGCCAATACCACGATAATTGGTCCCATACTGAATCTGGTTGGAAGATATCCAAAAGAACTTTCTTAACTATGGGCGCTACTCCCCCAAGGCCGGAAGCACCCGGCATAGATAGATTTACGGGAAGTAATTAAATATCTACAGAAACATATTCGTTAATGACGTCGTGAAATCGTTGCACGCGGTCTTCTTGCCCAGCTAACGTGACTCCCACATAACCTCGGGACGCTAGACCAAGTTGTTGTCCAGTAACGATACTTAAGTCTTGGTCGGCGATACGCCTGTTCATCAATCGTTCCCCATAATTGAAGAATTGTCTTTTCCTTCCTTCGTTTAACCATTCTTTCCCGCCTAATCCATCAAGTCCAACGTCACTTTCGCTTCCTCTAGCCCCATAGGTAAAGTTGTCATAGAAGCACTTTGCCGGGTCGGTCGGGTGTGGCCGCATTCTTTGCATGGAAACGTACTCACATCCTGCGTAACTTATTGTCACATTTGGGAAGATGTTGTAGTGATAGGCATCGGTTAGTTGATCGTCGTCAAGGTCCTTTATCTGATACCCGCGCTCAGTCCCTCTTTCTCTTTTGGCTCCTTGCAGCGCCCTCCTTGTTTCATATTCGCGTCCTTGGAAATCATTGGGGTTAAGACCCCATGGCACCAGCATCGCTGCCAACTGTTCATCAATCTTAAGATCTTTTGATTGCAGAGATCTAGCTGGGGTCCCCATCTTAATAGCCATACGGTTATGTCCCTCGTCGCACCAGTCGAAGACGCATTGTTTATAGTCGTGTTCGATCCAGTATTCCCCTTGAGGGTGAACGGTAGGGAGATGGTACGATTCGCAGGAATTGTCTTGAGGGACTTTCCAGTTGCAGTCAACAGTTACAGTCGCCGCTGAAGTTCGGACCCATTCGTCGCTATGATAATTAGCCCAGTCATCCCAGACTGGACCTAGATAGTCTTTCAAAGACGAGGCATTCTCGTTCATAGTAATAAAGATGAAACCAGCATGCGTTTCGGTTCGAACTTCGTTGAGGATCAAACGGTCGGATAATTCCTTATCGCCGACGCTTACCTGCCATTCGTGTTCACCGGAGTGACTCCACTTGCTGCCACAAGATGGGCATTCTAAATATTCTATGTTCCCTTCGGGTTCCATAATAAGTCGTGACCCGCGATACTGGCACACATTGTAAAAAGCTCTTATAGTCCCGTTGCCTTGACGGATTATGATGAAAGACTCAGGTCCTACATCTTCAACTAGATAATCCCCTGTTTGCGGTATTTCTGGAACGCGTCCGACCAACAACCAGACTTTCGTCCAGATATGCAGCCACTCCAACTCCATGAATTCCCGCGTTGTGTATCGTTCACGCGTAATAGGGGTTCCAGCAAGTTTCGGGTTCCCCCACCGGTTCTTTTCCGCATACACCATTAGTGGGTCTCAATAATTTTCACTTGCCCATTGGTGCCATCTACCTGTATGACTGTTCCATCTTGAATTCGTTCAGTCGCGTCTTCAACAGAAACTACGCAGGGTATTCCTAACTCTCGACTGACGATAACTGCGTGACTAACTTGACCTCCTACATTTACTACCACACCATCAACGGCAAGGAATAGAGGCGTCCATGCTGGGTCAGTCAATGGAGCGATCATGATGTCTCCGGGGAGTAGGTCAGGTGGGTTCGTAGGGTCTGTCACAATACGCGCTTTCCCTTGAGTAATTCCGGGGCTTCCCGCTGTTCCAGTTAGCATCTCTCCTTCTTCTGCCGTTGCAGCTTCGCTTGTGCCGCCTTTAGCCCATTCACTCAGTGGCGGTATTACCCCATTTCTGAGAAAGAACGGTGGGGTGAGGTCCCACAAACGTATCCACCCCAAGTGCCGTTCTTGCAACAATTGAGTGAAACTTGTTGGATTAGCTATAAATTCCTCTAATTCTTCGTCAAGGAGCATGAAGATGTGCTCAAGGTCACCAATGGTTCCTTTGCTAGCGTGCCTTTTCCCGAGTTCTCGTATAGCCATTCTGCTTTCATGAAGAACTCTAACGAGACTGGTTTTAGCTCTTTCACGAAAAACCATTTGGTTTCCGCCCACCAAGGCTCCTTCGAAAACACCAGAGAGTTCATCGTCACCAATTTCTGAAAGTTGCACCCGCACGCTCTTAACCAGTTCTTCCCTATCTTGACTTGATTTTCGTGCACCTATTTCAGGGTTTTTATCATCGCCTTGTTTCCGTACTTGATCTATTGTCTTCAGCGGAATGGATCTATCTGTTTCCCATGTGTGAGCACTTAATTCCCATTCGTTTGGACCACGTGAACCATAGTTGAAAATAAAATCTTCAAAACTTTCAGTGAACTGGGTGCTTTCTTCACAATTCAAAGCTGTGATTCTTTTTTCCAATCCTTCAATTCCTTCATCAAAAGCTTTCGTTAAGCTTTCATTATTACTAACAAGTCTTGATAGCTTCCAGAGGGCAAATGATGGAGCAGCTGAATCTACGTCTCCTAGACCCGCTAGAACTCGCATTGGCATCGTAGGGTCACCAATTGCTTCCGCTACTGCTCCGAGCATCCCCGGTGGTATCCCACTAGAGGTAGCAGTAACCATTTGATTGGTAGTGAACTCTCGGATAATTGGGTGTAGATCACGAATCCTAACAACGATTTCGCTATCTGTAAATAAAGCTAAATCCGGTCGGTTATGGCGTATATCTTCAGCCCTTTTTTTCTCTTCGTCAAGCTCTGGCCATTCTGAGGTGGTTAAAACAAATTGCATATGTTCATCAATTTTTTCTTGCAAATGAGGTTTATCATCTAATGGGTGCGGCTCATACGGCGGAGTGTCTGACCTATCTCCAAAGAACGCCAGGTCCAATTGTTCGACAGTAATTGCAGGATTCCGCACTGCCTGCATCCGAACACAAGACATGTTGATATAGAAGTAACCCCCGAAAAAAGTCACCATTTCTGGTTTCCCATCTCGATAATCATCAGCTTCGTATGCTCCCATCACAATTGACGCGTTTTGGAAGCCGTGCCCTATGGCATTATCGAAACCATACGTTTGACCGAAAGGACTTGCAGGAGTGGGCAATACCTCGCCCGCGTTTGCCCGAGTGTAATGTGGATATCGTTCGCTCGGAGGGTGATCCGTAAACCATTTTTCTTCCACTTATGCCTCCCTAGGGACGTTGTCCCTGCATGTATTCATCAATGATGTGATGAAACCAACTAATTCGATCTTCTTGCCCAGAGGCCGTTGCTCTAATAAAGCCGCGTGAGCGAAGTCCCAACTGCTGCCCTATGGTGATAGCTACATCCTGATCTGGGATAATACCCATAGGTTTTTGACCATAATCAAAGAATTGGCGTTCCGCGTTTTCCTCATCGACCCGGACATTTGTCTGCGCTCGCAATAGCTCCGCTCCTGATGATGGAGTAAACGCGTAATACCAGTGATCGAAAACGCACTGTTCTGGATCGGTCGGGTGCGGAGTCATTCTTTGTAGGAGGACACCGTCAGCTCCAAATGTTAAAGAACAATTCGGGAAAATGTTATACATGTGCGCATCAGTGAGTTGCTCATCACGGAGATTCTCGTAATGATTGTGTCCTCGTTCTCTCCCCAGGAGGCGCATTTGTTCTTGCAAAGCTTTCCTAGCGTGCAGTGCCCGATCAGTGAAATCATCAGGGTTCAAATCCCAGAGTCTCAGACGTTCTGCTAGCCCTTCTGTTAGAGGAGGTTTAGGACCGTATTGAGTAGCAGATGGTGTAGCACCGAGCATAATCATGCGGCTATGACCTTCACTACATATATCAAATGTGGTTTTTGAATAACTCTCTTCGTGTGACTCACGAAGTTGCGGATGCACAGTCGGCAAATGGTACGACTCACAGAAATTATCTTGAAGAATTTTCCAGTTACATGGCACGTTCACCGTCATCGCTGTAAAGCGCTGCCATTTATCGGGTTGGTATCGTTCCCAATCATTACAAACCGGTCCCAGATATTCACGCAAGCTTTGACAATCCGGATCCATATTGACCCACACAAACCCCGCGAAAACATCGCATTTGAGTTCAATAAGAGTTACGTGTTCACATGGATTAATGGGGAAATCTTCTGAGTCCTGCGCCTTAACCAATTTGCCATTGGTTGCGAATTCCCAACCGTGGTACGGGCAGGCAAAAGTTTCTGATTTGCCTTCATTTGAGAAAATCAATCTAGACCCACGATGCTGGCAGACATTGTAAAAAGCTTTAATCGACTCGTCAGTTTGCCTTACCATGATGATTGACTCAGGTCCTATGTTCTCAACTTGGAAAGAGTTGGGTTCTGGCATCTCCGTTTCGCGACCTAAAAGCAGCCATGACTTTGTCCAGACTGATTCCCATTCCTGTTCAAAAAATGTTCTGGACGTATACCTAGTTCCGTTTAGCGGGTGAGATTGAAAATTGGGATTATCCCATTTGGGCGCAGGTAGAGAAAGGTCATCGTTTAGCCCTCGTTTCAAAGTTTCTTTAACTTTCTTAAACATCTTTCCCCTTTGAACGATTGTACATGCGTCTTCTGGCATGTCGTAATCGCCTAACATCGGAAAATGCGTTAACTTACTATTGATACTAGACGCTCGTTCAGGAGGATTTATGGGAGTTCGTAGAGTAGTTACAGGACATGATGAGACAGGTAAAGCGGTTTTCGCGAGTGACGAAATCGTGGAGCCTGTCACGCTTGAGATGTTACCTGGTGCGGAATGGTTCACTTTATGGGGAGGAGATGAAGCTCCGACGTTCCCTGACGATGGAACCATGCCTGCTCACACAACCTACTTTCCGCCATTGGGAGGATTCCGGTTTGGGATCTTTACTGTGCAACCCGACACAGAAGACTCAATGCTTCCTGAAAATTTTGACATTGAAGCAGCGTTTTCAGAAGCCGAACAGAAGTTGCCAGGCATGGTTGATCACCTTGAAATGGAAAATCTAGGCATGCACACAACTGACACGGTTGATTATGAATTCGTTATCTCAGGTGAAGTCGTCCTTGAACTAGATGACGGGGCTGAAGTCACACTTCGCCCTGGAGATACTGTTGTTCAAAATGGTACACGGCACGCATGGAGAAACCGGACTGACACCCCGGCTATTCTCGTTGTTGTTCTGGTCGGGGCGAAACGAAAGTAATAAGATAATGGGTTTAGAGCACAAGACGATCAAAGATTCAGAAGATGAACTCTTGCAGATCCTTGACCGTGATGGCGGAGTTATAATTGAAGGGGTCCTGAACGACGAGGATCTTACCCAGGTAAAGTCTGATCTTTCTCCATATGTAGATGCTTCTCCAACAGGTGAGAATCTTTTTTGGGGTTTCCAAACTAAAAGGATTGGGGCGTTAATGGCCCGTTCACCGAAATGCCGTGAACTAGCCCTTCACCCACTTATTAATTCCCTGTGCGAAACCTATCTTGACCCCTATTCTGATGGATATCAGCTACATTTCACCCAAGCAATATGCATAGGACCCAATGAAGACCCTCAAGCCTTACACCGTGACCGAGGTGTATGGGGTGGGTATCTCAATCGCTCAATCGAGACACAATTTAGCACGATCTGGGCGATCTCTGAATTCACTGCAACTAACGGATCAACGCAAATAGTTCCAGGTTCGCACAAATGGGACAAAGATCGACATCCGACCGCTGACGAAATCAGTCTTGCAACCATGCCAGCTGGCTCAATACTAATCTACAACGGGTCTATCCTTCATGGCGGTGGTCGGAATACCACAGATGATGAATACCGTTTAGCGGTGCTGTTGCATTACACGTTGACATGGCTTCGACAGGAAGAAAACCAGTACCTTTCCTGCCCTCCAGAAATAGCTAAAGAGCTCTCCCCCGAACTCCAGAACCTGATGGGGTACACACAAGGTGGACCCGTACTTGGTTTCTACTCAACTCCTGGCCCTCCAGGGGAAGGGTACGAAGTTGCCGGACCAGAAACACTCTTTAGGTAGATTGAATGACGGAATCAGTTGCCTACCATTCGGAAGAAATTCCTTCCCCTCCTTCTACATCTTGAAAGATACGGCACAAATTGTTCAATGCTTCCATCTCCGGAATCGTTGTCGGTTGCGTATCTATGAGGTCTTTTGAACCGACTACTACCGCTAAACACTGGGCCCTGCTGACAGCAACATTTGTCCGATTCGGTAAAAAAAGAAACTCTGTACGGCCAGCTGGAATCTCATCTTTATTTGAGGAAGTAAGGGAGTAAATAACTATAGGTGCCTCTTGCCCTTGGAATTTGTCCACAGTTCCAACGCGAACACCTGAATAGCCTTTCTTCTGAAGTTCTAAGGTCAACATTCCGACTTGGTCATTAAATGCAGCAACGACCATAAAATCACTCTGAGCCACCATACGTTCTATCTCATTATCGCCAGAGGAATCCTTAAATGTCATGGTCAGGAGATCTTCAACGATCTCAACGACTTTCCCCGCTTCAATCTTTGATGAACGAGAACATTCTTCATGCTCAATCTCAGAAAAATATAGTCCATTTCGTACCCCTAATATTTCTCGCTTGTTACAGATTTCGTTTAGGCCCAAGTCATGGTCGTAGAATTGTTCGGAGATATACGTTGCCACTTCGGGTCGCATCCTCCAGGTAGTATCTAGGAAGAAACCTATAGATGTATCGATATTTTTATCTTTCCCGATTAAATATTGCATAACGCTGAGATCCGCCCCACCTTCATGGCTAGCCTTCACCACTTGTGGAAGTTGCTTAGGGTCCCCAAGTAGAACAATATTCTTTGCTGCATGGGAAATAGCGAGGGCTTCCGCCAAAGAATATTGCGACGCTTCATCAATAAATATGTAGTCAAACTTAAAGTCATCACCATAAATCTCTTCCTTACAGGCTTCTCGCATTTGTGCCGACACAAAAAACCATGAAGTAGCAGCTAGCAAATGTACGCCACTGTGCAAATCCACTCCCTTTATAGGCAAAACTGGCTCTGGGGAATTATCTTCCTCCTTATTGAAATACCACTCTTCGCCTTCGTTATTGTTATGAGGACTCACCCCATATTGAATAGCTCTTCGGGTTGTAGGCAATCCGTTACCCACCCCAAACAACTCATGAACTACGGGGAACTTTCTCGTTTTTTCTGCGACGGGTTTGAATACCTTTTTCCGGTGGACATTAATCTGCTTATCCTCTAATTCAGGTCGAAGTCCCTCCACGCAAAGTTGACGAATTGTTGACCGAAAGAGGTTATCAATCCCCTCCCAACCCTGGGAAACAATAGCTATACGGGGCTTATTATTATTGTCCGATCCTGCAAGCAACTTGCTGATAATGCGTGACCCGATATAGGTCTTACCAGTTCCGGGAGGTCCTTGAATCGGCAGGAATGATCTGTCTAAATTCCTCACAGCCTTCTGAGCAGGTTCAATTAAATTCCCATCCTCATTAGGACAGTAAGTAGTTATTGAACCGGTTCTAGGTCTATTTTTTTCTATTATTTCTCTTGCCACCGACGGAATATCATCGTTGAGATAATCGTTAATAACATTTAGTAAAGAGCGAGAATGGTCACCTCGCCAACGCCAGTCCCAAAGAGTTAACGCCTTTACCTCACTTAAAAAAATATTAGGATCAGCGCGGGTGCTTTCATCATTTTCTTCATCCACCGTTTTCTTAGTCCAGGAAATTGTCACTTCTCCCGCGTCCTCATCGAAATTAGTCACACGAGATGTGTAGAGGGAGCCATCATTTAGAAGCAGAGCTACATCTGGCCTTCCTCCAAAGGGGGGAGCCTGTTTCCATTTAGTCGTTAATCTTTGATTTGCATCAAATTTGAATGTTGCTTTGTTGAGATCTTCATTAGCCCCTAAGTAACTATCTACTAGGAGGACAGAGTCAGCATTCCTGTCTTCACTTTCAATTGCCCGGCGCGCTTCCATAGCGGTTATCGAAAACTCCTTTTCCCAAAACTCAGGTAAATGAAACAAAAGTCTTAACCTTTCTATTTCATTTACTTTGTTCTCCTCAAGTTCCATAAATACCTTGAGCTCTCTCTACTAATATTTCCTGCAAGGCCTGAACTTGTTCCCCTATTTCACTAATTTCTCTTTCTGGGCGTTCATATCCTGATTTCTTAAATGAGATGTCATCAAGTTTCGCTCGTTCTTGCAACAACCAGGCATGTACTTCTCTAGTGGCATCTACGTCATCTTTGTTATATTGCCTAATTCGTTCTAGACGTTCATCGTCCCTTTCTAATGGGTCGCCATTAGCATCCACATATCTTTTGTAATTCGCATACAACTCATACTCATACACCGCCCCAGCACCTGCCGATATGTCACCAGAGCTTTCCTCATTAGAATTTTCAGACGCTCCGGATAGTCCTAACTCATTCAAAGACATTACCCCATCTTCTACTGGAACCATTAGATCTAGATCTACCTCTTCCCCGCGCTGGAAACCAGCGATTTGCTCAAGCTTTTTAAGGCTGAAACCCTTACATCCCACCTGGCAACTGTTACGGATAACAGCGAGCAAATCCACGAACACGCCATCGCTGATCATCTTGCTCAATTTCCCGCTTGGAGTACTTATGTCATTTTGGAAGAATTCATCATTGGATGAAGCGTGTTGTCCGAAGGCTGCAAGAATGCTCAACATCGGATTTTCAGAACTGCTTAGCTGAGCTAGAAGATGCCTTTCCGTGTGGTTGTAGTGATACACCTTCATCTCGGGATGAACTTGAACCCGATCATAGAAAAAATTTATGAGCTCTTCAACCCTCTGGGCTTCCATTTCCTTGGATGGATTCCCCTCATCATCATGAGATTCAAGGTATTTATATCCCCACTCACCTTCTTCTTTCACTATGTAACCAAATAAGAAAATGATGTCTTCTTCGATTGTCCAGAAGGGGTGGCCTTCAAAATCTAGATAAATATCAGAGTCGTGCATTTCTGGTAAATGCAATAATGACTCTTCCAACTGCCAATCAACAACGTCAGGTTTTTCGCATCGAGCCTGCATTTTCTCTCGCATCTCTTGTTTCGAAAAAAAATTAGCAAGGACTAAGCCTTCCCCTTGAGCTTGTTTTTCATCTTTATTTCCGTTTTCGTCACTTTCTTCAATTCTGAGTTCTTCCTTGCATGCTTCATTTCGACATTGACTCTCAGTTTCTGCAACTCTTTGCCCGCATCGTGGGCAAAGAGCTGTCTCTCTCTTTATGGTTTGCAGACGAGCCTGCCTCCAAAGTCTCGTTAAGGAATACGGATCCATTTCAAAGTCGGCTAAATCCACTCTGCTTTCCCACTCGCTTCTAATTTCTTTAGTTGTGACTCCCACCCTGCTTTCTAATATTTCAACAAGTTCTTGAAAATGGTCGTGGTTTTCATCACGTAAATCATATTTCTCTTCAAAATCCGGAATGCATTCTTTAGGAAGCAAGGCAAGTTTAGCTACTCGGTCAATACCATATTTTTTGAGTACTTCCATATGGGTCTCAAGAATGCCAGTAATTTCATGGAGCGGATCGTCTCCCCATTCCCCGCTGCAGTCATCTAAGAATTTGCAATATGTGCAAGACGAACACCATTTTGCCTCTGTTCTCTTTGCGAGTTCACCGTCGTCAAGATTGACTATTTGGTGGAGCTGTTCACGAGTCCTATCCCATTGCCACCTGTACTTGTCTGTTGCAAATGATTGGAGTACTGGAAGCCCAGCTGGCCTGGTCTCATTCTCCTCGTCTGAGCTGCTTTGAGTTCCTAGCGCTACATGTATTTCTTTGGGAGTGATCTTTCCATTGAATGCTTCCTTTATCGCTTCGGTATAAAAAAGCAATTGTTTAATATGTGAGATTTTCGCTGCATTCCTTGTCAGTTTTGAATCGACAGGCTCATAACACACCCTCGCAACAATGTTTCCTGACTCATCTTTCTCTTCGTAGACTCTTCTCTCAAGGAAATCAGCAATTCCACGCATGCCAGCAAATTTGAACGGCATCTGAAAGATGATCTCATATTCATTTTCATGTTCAAATGGATTGCCGACTCGTTCTATCCACTCTGTCCAAGTTCCGGGTGGGTTTTCTTTGCCAACAGTCAAATCTAGAATTTTGTCAGGTGGGTAAACGCTTTTATACCGCTCAAAGCATTGTTTCTCATGCAACAATCCTTTTTTGAATAGCATTTCAGTGAAATTCCTTGGCATAGTTCGCTCATCATCAGCATCAAAGAAATTAGTGCTTATTCGGTCAGGGTTTTCATTCTTCTTTCGCTTTTGAAGTTCTTTCGTGAGAAAGTGGTCGCATCCTGCCCATTGAGTTACGAGACTTGGGGAAAGGTCGGGCTCTAGCATTTCCGTACTTTAGCAGTTCGGTGTGACAGTTATCACTTGTCGGGCTGAGAGGATTTGAACCTCCGACCTTCGGTCCCCCAGACCGACGCGCTAACCAAGCTGCGCCACAGCCCGTTTGGTTAAGTCACTCATCGTAGCTAAGAACATCGCTGGCATCTACTGTTTACCAGAAGAGTAAACCAACGCCTTGTATCACTCGCCATCCTAAGTATGCGATAACTGCTGCTACTCCAACCCAGAAATGCCATGGTACTTTCACAGTTTCTTCTTCTACGTTTTGGACTAATTCACCTACTTCTACATTGTCACCGCATTCTGGACATGTACCTGCCTCATCAATAGTTGCAGGGTTGTGGAATTTATCGCATGTTTCACACCAAGGCATTAGGGAAGTCTATTCGCGCCGGATCGCCAAAATAGCTACATCGTCTTCCATTGCCTCTCGAGAGAAATCTCTCGCTGATTCCAGAAGTGTTTTCGCAAGCACTTCTGGAGCTATGCCAGGGTCACGGGTGATGTGTTGCGCTATCCGGTCTTCTCCGAACAAGTCTTCCCCATTGCGTACTTCCGCTAATCCGTCGGTGTACATGAGAATCATGTCACCAGTTTCCAAGGGGATTTCTCGGCTCAGATAAGTCGCTTTGGGGTTGAGCATAAGAAGCGGACCTGTTGCTTTAAGTGGTCGGACTTCTCGTTCGTGCCAGAGGAAAGCTGCTGGGTGACCGGCTGAAGCAAAGCGAAGAGTTCCGGCCTCCGTGTCAAAAATGACGACGACGAGGGAGATGAATTCTTCTATTCGTTCCCCTCCCGACATTTGTTCATTTAATTCTTCTAAAGCTTGTGCAGGGTCACGGAATTGGGCGAGGAATACTCGCAGGAGGTATTTCGCTTGGAAAGCGGTGATGCTTGATTCGATTCCATGACCGGCGACGTCCCCGACGACCGCGACTAGTCGAGATTCGCTGACTTTAAAGAGATCAAAGAAATCCCCAGCCATGAGCCCAGTTCCAGCCTGATAAATACGACCTACTTCAAATCCGGAGAAGTCAGGGAGTTCGTCTGGGGCGAGACGGCTTGCCCATGCACGTGGCGCAAGAGTTTCCTGATTGAGTGCTTCTTCAGCTCGTTTCTCCATTTCGAATCGCTCTTCGCTCAACCGGGCTTCGCGAACAGCGTTTCGATTGTACAGCAGAGTAAAGATCGCTGGTATAGCTAGAAGAGCGTATAGAGCCACTGCTGAGAGCGAGTTTGTTAAAGCTACTATTAGTGAAGCCATTCCGACCAATACATAGGTCATAACCGCGTGAAGGTCACGGCGGTAGTCGCCTCGGGTTAACGCTATCGCTTTTCGTTGAGCGACAGAATCAAGTTCAGCGAGGTCATGTAAGTCACTTTCAAGACGAGTAAGGAGGCGAAGCCTGAGTCTTGCAGACCGGCTCCATGCGTAAGCTGCCCCTACAGAAAGAACTGTTAACGCTATCAGAAATGGTGTTTCCATACCTTAAAGGGTACCCTCATACGACGCTCACAACCGCTTTCCACTCCTCTGACTTGCATTTTTTGCCAGAAGCCAGTGTTTTGCCGGTTTAGAGAGACTAATCGTTTCTATTACGAACTCTAATTTTGATGGGAACTGACCCTAAATCCAGTTGTTCACGAAGCTGATTTTCTATGTACCGTACGTAGGTTCGTGGAATTTTTCTACTCACAAAGAGAGTAAATGTCGGAGGTTCGGCGGCACCTTGTGTTGCATAGAGTATGCGTGCTCCTCCTGGGGCTTGATGCGCTGCTTGCGCACGGCGGATAACGAGATTTACTTCTCTGGTAGGTACGCGGCGGTGATAGTTACTGATTGTTTCAGAGAGGATTGGGTATAGACGGTGGACTCCTTTACCAGAAAGTGCTGATGTTTTCATTATTGGTGGATCGCCTAGAAAACCGAGTTTTCGTTCAACTTGTTCCACAAGGACTTCGCGTTCATCCGTATCAACTAGTTCCCACTTATTGAAAACGACAACTACGGGGCAGCCTGCTGCATCTATTCGTTCAGATAAACGCTGGTCTTGATGGGTAACCCCTACCGTTGAGTCAACTACCAGTAGTGCCACATCTGCCTTGTCTATGGCTTTAAGAGCCCGTACTAGCGAATAGAATTCTGTGTCTTCTGAGATTTTCGCTTTTCTCCGCATCCCCGCTGTGTCAACGAACTTTATGTTTCCGATTTCGCTTTCAACAATGGTGTCAATAGCATCACGAGTTGTCCCCGCTTGGTCGTGTACGACTGCCCTATTTTCGCCGATGAGCGAATTAAATAGTGTTGACTTTCCTACGTTGGGACGTCCGACTATAGCTATAGCTACTGTGGGTTCATCTTCGTTACCTTCTTCAGAGTCCTCTGGTTCTTCTTCTATACGAGGGAGTTTTTCTACGATCAGATCTAAAAGGTCTGCTGTTCCTCGGCCGTGGAGTGCTGATACAGGATTTGGGTCTCCAAGTCCCATTGACAGATATTCCCACATCCCCATTTCGTGACTTACATTATCGACTTTGTTAGCGACGAGAAATGTTGGTTTTTCTCGTGTCCTGAGCATTTCCGCGATTAAAGAATCTTCTGTCGTGGGACGGACCCTTGCATCAACCACAAAAACTGTGACATCAGCTTCTTGAATAGCGTGTTCAGATTGTTCGCTTACCTTATCGTCAAGCCTTTTCGCGTCTCGGGTTCTCGGTGACCATCCTCCGGTATCAACAAGGGTGAAGTCATATCCGGCCCAATCAACTTCAAATTCATTTCTGTCACGGGTGACACCAGGTCGTTCTTCGACTATTGCTTCTCTTCGTCCGATAATACGATTTACAAGGGTTGATTTGCCTACATTCGGCCTTCCAACAACTGCGACAATTGGATAGTTCCTCATGATGGCATTCCTAGTGCTTCGCGAAGAGCAATCCCGTCCGTTCGTATTATTTCTACTTGAATCGGTAAATCTGCCGGTGTCATTCCATCAAGAAATTTTCCTTGTGAAAGACACACATCGGGCAGTAAATATCTGTGATCATCGGGTTCTGATTGGAGTGTCCTAGCAATGTCTTCACCGACGAGAAGGCCAGCTACTGCAACATTCCCACCAAAGAACTTATTCTTAACAGGGATTATCCGAATATCATTGTTATCTAGTGATGCTACAAGCGGTGAGAGTGTGCGTGCACCGTATTCTCCAGTCAGTATCCCAACTGGAGTGTTTCCTTTACTTCGGTAAGTGGTCGTTTGTCCTGGGTTACGGATAGATCGGTAGCCTTCAGAAGGTGCCCCATCCACCCAGGCGAAAAACCCTGCGGCGGTGTTTGTTGCTTCGTGCACTTCGCCATTGAACTCGCGTTCAAATGTTCGAACTATGCCTACCCCATCTTCGTACATGTCAAAACTGTCGTAATGTTCGGTTGGTGGGAATTCGCGACCTGCGATTAAATAGTATTCATCTGCGACATGTACGAGCATTCTCCCTTCGTGGCGAAGAAAGGTTTGCTGCCATCTTTCAACTGTGTTTATAACATTCCCCGCTTCTTCTTTCGTATGGGGACGCATCCTTTTTTCTTTTGAGTGTTTGCTAACTCCAAGAGGGACAACGCAAAGGGAACGTAACGAGCGGTATTGTTCAAAAATCGTGCACAAAGTGTCCTCTAAAATCATCTCACTATTTATCTCTGGGCATATAACGAGCTGACCATGTATTGAAACACCGTGATTTAAAAGCGCTTTAAGCCAGCGAAGACTAGGTCCGCCACGTCGATTTCTTAGCATTTCGTTACGTATTTTAGGATCAGTTGCGTGAATACTGACATTGAGTGGTGATAGCCCCTCTGTAACTACTCGCTCTAGATCTGCCTCAGTGAATCGTGTAAGAGTCGTGAAATTCCCATAAAGAAATGAAAGGCGATAATCATCGTCTTTCAGATAAAGACTTTCCCTTAATCCTTTAGGCAATTGGTAGATAAAACAAAATTCGCAGTGATTGTCACATGTTCTGATTTGGTCAAAAACCGCTGAATGGACTTCCACCCCAAGGGATTCCCCTGGTCTTTTGTCTATCTGCAGGTCAATAGCAATCCCACCTCTGTTTAATGCGATGTCAATATTGGGTTCATCGGTGAGGATTTGATATCTAATGACATCTCTAAGCACTTCCCCATTTAATGAAAGAATTTCATCATCTATACTGATGCCCGCTAAGTCAGCGGGGGATCCTGGGTGAACATCTACTACTCTTGCCGTGGACATACTCTAAGGTTATTCGCCAAAGTCTCTAATAAGTTGATTAATAAAAAGATGACCGCTGCAAAAATATCTTAGGAATAGCGTAGGAATTTTGTTTTGTTGCGTCAGACTGTATAGATGGCCGTTGACAAGGTTATTCTCGCCGCTCCAAGGGGTTTCTGCGCAGGTGTGGAAATGGCCATTAAGGCCTTGACATGGATGGTTCGTGCCTTCCCCGCTCCGGTTTATTGCTATCACGAAATTGTTCACAACAAAATTGTCGTTGAACGTTTCCAGTCGCTCGGAGTTATCTTCGTTGATGACATCAACGAAGTTCCTGAAGGCTCCCCTATCATGTTGAGCGCACATGGTTCAGCTCCTGAGGTTGTTGCGAAAGCCCGTAAAGGAAAACGGTTCGTTGTTGATGCGGTCTGTCCTTTAGTCACCAAAGTTCATCACGAAGTTAAAGTTCGTTCTGGAAAAGGTCACAAAATCATCTATGTCGGACATCAAGGTCATGAAGAAGCAATCGGAACCATGGCAGTGGCTCCTTCTTCTACCTACCGGGTTGAATCTGTTGATGAGGTATCGAAACTACCAATCTTTGCAGAACCGGTTTCGTTGCTCGCCCAAACCACCCTTAGCCACCGCGACTGGTCATCTATCCTTAAAGCAGCTCAACAACGGTTTCCTTCCCTTTTCCTTCCGGGCCGCAGTGACTTGTGTTTCGCTACGACTAACCGGCAGGGCGCATTATTGGAGATAGCTGAACAATGCGACAGCGTCATTGTCATCGGTTCAGCGAATTCTTCAAATACTCGCGCTTTAGAACGACTTGCACGAGAGGTCGGGTGCGGAAAAGTTCTCAGAGTGAACCATGCCAATGAAGTACCCAAAACCTTGATTGGCGTGGTCGGTGTTACAGCTGGGGCTTCAGCCCCCGAAGAACTCGTCCAGGAAGTAATTTCGGAACTTGCCCCAGTAAACGGTGTTGAGGAACTCAATTTTGTAACTGAAGAAGAGTATTTCCCTCCTCCGCGAGAACTTAGGCCTTTAATAAATGCCATTGGTTTTTTCGCGAACTTAGGTTTCGCTAATAGTGGCGTTAAATCCGAAAACGAAGATCGTGCAATAGGAGCTTCTGAAGTCCTTACTACGCTTGTTTAACTATGTTCATTCGGTGATCCAGCCATCTCTTGTGCCTCATCAAAGAGTTCTTGCAGGACAACTCGAAGATCTTCCGAATATTTGCGCAGCTCACTCCGTGTCACCCGTCTGGCCCCTTCCTGTGGCTGTGGAGCTGGAATTAGATCACCGTATAGTATTACGATTTTACGGGGATTTGGAAGATAACTTCCTTTGGGCATTGCCCGTTCTGAACCGCCTATACCTACAGGGAGTATAGGGGCGTTTGCTTTTGCAGATAACCAAACGGCCCCATCCAACAAGGGCAACACTTCTGGCCCTGACTTCCTTTCCCCTTCTGGGAAGACAGCGAGTGTTTTGCCTTCTTTCAAGGCTTTAAGGGAAGCATCTAAAGCCAACTTATCTGCTCGGGAATCACGGTCTAATGGGATAGTGCCACATCCGACTAGCGTCCAAGCCACGAAACGGTTCGTCATCAGCGATCCCTTCCCGAGATAATGCAACTTCCGGCGTGCATTGGATCCAACTAGTGGCACGTCCAAGTTTGAACGGTGTATCGGCGAGAAAATTACAGGTCCTGACTTTGGTAACGCTTTCGCATTGCGAACGTACGCGCGGAAGTAGAAGAAAAATACAGTTCTCGTAAAATATTTTATAAACAGGTACCAGACGATTGAGAGAAAAGGAAGTTTCCGATCCACTGCGTCACGAGCTCCAGAGAGTGCATCAGGCATTGAAACTCCCAAGGATTTCTTCGACCACATCGTTGATTGTCTTCCCTGTACTATCAACCACCAAAGCATCACTGCTCACAGACAGAGGGGAGTCAACTCTGGAACTGTCTATCTGGTCTCGTCCTGTGATGTCTTCAAGAATTTCTTCCATGGAACGCCCTGATTCAAGGCTCCTCCGTCTCGCTCGCTCTTCCGGTGCTGCAGTTACATATACTTTCAGTTTCGCTCGGGGAAAGACCACGGTTCCGATATCTCTTCCTTCAAGCACGCCACCCCCTCTTTCCCGAGCCCAACTTCTTTGTTTGCGGCGAAGGACAGCTCGAACCCCTGGATTAGCGGCAACATGACTAACGACTGCATTGACTTCTGAACTTCTGATAACTTCAGTAAGGTTCTCTCCATCTACGAATACTTCTTCGCCGACAAAGCTAATCTTAACTTTGTTCGCTATGGCGACAACGAGATCTTTGTTTAGAGGATCTACTTCCTCTTTGATAACAACGGCTGCAACACTGCGGTACATGGCGCCAGTATCTAAGTATTCAAGACCAATTTCGCTAGAGATTCGTTTCGCCAAAGAAGTTTTTCCAGATCCGGCAGGTCCGTCGATAGCTAAAATATCAAGTTCCTCATCTCCATCTAAACGTAGTCGGTCAACGTATTCAAAAAAATCGGGAACCGTTTTCGAAACGCATTCTGAGTTGTCAAGAACGATACCTCCGGAAATGAGACCTAATACAGTGAAAGCCATGGCGATACGATGATCATCATATGTATGGACAAGTCCGCTTTTAATTGATCCGGGTTTAATAGTGAAACCATCTCCATGATTTCCTACTTCTATTCCTAATTTTCGTAATTCAGTAACAACCGCTGTTACTCGGTCAGATTCCTTATGAGCTATGAACCCGATGCCAGAAATAGAAGTTGGAGTGTCTGCCCATGGGGCAACCACAGCCAATGTTGGAGCTGTGTCGGAAATACTCTTCATCATCGCATTTATGCCACGAAGAGTGCTAATGCCGCAGACTTCAACATATTCTTCACTGCGGTTTACTTCTGCACCCATTTCTTCAAGCAAATCAACAAAGCCAATATCGCCTTGAATCGAAAACTGGCTCAATCCTTTCACTTTGACTCGTCCACCACTCAAAGCGGCCGCAGCAAAAAAATATGACGCCGTCGACGCATCTGCTTCTACCTTATAATCCTGAGCTTTATATCCAGTAGCTCGAATACGAAAATGGTTTTGATCAACTTCTTCCACATCAGCCCCGAAGGATCGCATCATGGTCAGGGTCATTTGAAGATATGGTTTTGATACTATTTCGCCATCAACGACTAAAGTCATATCCTCTGCCATGCATGGAGCTGAAAGCAGCAACGCCGAAACGTATTGGCTTGACTGTTCCGCTTTGACTTGGAGGTCCTCTACATGAAGATCCGCTCCGTTGATTACTACAGGGAGATGACCTTGCTCTCCTTGGAAGGTAGCTTCCACCCCTAGCTTTTCAAGAGCATCAAATAGTTCTTGCTGTGGGCGTTTACGAATTTGAAGGTCGCCATCTATTAGGATTTCTGTTCGCGCTAGAGCAGCGAGCGGCATGATAAACCGTGCGGTAGTTCCACTTTGACGCACCCATAACGGTTTCCCGTTTGGATTCAGATCTCCCCCACAACCGGAGATAACTATTTTGTTATTAGATTCATCACATTCGATTCCCACTCCTAATCCACGGAGACAATCAACCATCGCTAATGTATCTTCAGCAAAAAGAGCTCCCTGTAGCGTGGAGGTTCCATCTGCTAACGCAGCAAGAATCAATGCCCTGTTGGTGATACTTTTTGAACCCGGCAATTCAAGGTCAATATCAGGAGGTTTCGTTAACGGATCAATGGACAGCATGTTTACTCCATTGTTCTCACAGATGGCCTATACCCATTGGCCATGAGCGCACCTAACAAACGCTCACTCCTATCCACTGGGACAACCATAATTACCACACCCCTCTGACCTTCACTTGAATGGGCGATTTCTAAATCGTAGATATTCACATCAATTTCAGTCGCTAATCTTGTAAGGCTAGCCAACTCACCGGGCTGATCAAGTACAGGTACCCGCACAATAGCGAGTTCTATATCTTGGGGAACACCAGTAGGCAAATTAACTCGCGCTGTTCTTGCTTGTTGCAATCGTGTCAATAAAGCTTCTTTATTTTCGGTGGAAATAAAATCCCGAGTTTCTTGCAAAGACGAAATCACTTCATCAATAACCGATGTAATAGCGGTTGCGTTATCCATACAGATATCCGGCCAAATACCAGGATGACCTGCAGCAATTCTAGTCATATCTCTAAAGCCTCCTGCAGCTAACCTGAGTAGAGGTCGATGCTCTTGCGAATGATCATCCGCTATCCGCATTAAGGAACCGGCAGTTAAGTGGGGAACATGAGAAACTACAGCTACTAATTCGTCATGCGAGTTAGGGTCAATAACGATAACGTCAGCTCCAAGAGAAATTATGGTTGACCTGACTGTAGCGAAACAGGCATCGTCTGTGTTCTCCCTTGGGGTCAGAACCCAAGCAGCGCCTCGAAAAAGATCCGCTCTAGCACCTGAAATTCCTTCTTGTTCGCTTCCCGCCATAGGATGCCCGGGAACGAAACGTTTATCAGTTACCTCTTTGCAGATTGAACCCTTTACGCTACCGACGTCAGTCACCACCGAAGCACCTTCGTTAATTGCTTGCTGGACAGCACCAGCAATCGCGCCTACTGGAGTAGCGACAAAAACTATCTCTGTCCCTTCCATTGATCCAGTATGGTCAATTGCCCCCATTTCAATTGCTGCCACAACTCGGGAATCATCAAGATCGATACCGACAACTTCCCAACCATCTTCTCTCAGTGCTTGACCAATGGATCCCCCTATAAGCCCGAGGCCGATTATTCCAGCTTTTTTATGCATTTCTGCCTCTCTAAGCGATTGCGTTGAAAGTTTGCCTTGGAAGCGATACTACTGCGACTTCGGGTAAATCTACGGGTATTTTTCTGCTACTTCTCTGCTTTACCATCTGATTCTCTCCCAGCTAGAGCAGTTGAACTTTCAAAATCAAGTAGTTCCAAGGCAGTAAGTAGGCGCCATTGCCCAGATTGGAGTTTATGATCAACAAGGCTACCTATCCTAGTGCGCACAAGTCGCTTCACTGGATGCCCTATAAGTTGGAACATTCTTCTTACCTGTCGATTCTTCCCCTCATGAATAATGATTTTCACGAGCCCATCATCAATCTGTGACACTTTCGCCGGTGCAGTAATCCCATCTTCAAGTTCTATCCCCTCTCGAAGTTTCCTGAGGTTCCCTCGAGATACTTTCCCTTGTACCGCTACAAGGTACTCTTTCTCAACCCCATGGGAGGGATGCGTCAAGCGATAGGTCAGGTCCCCGTCATTGGTCACGATCAATAGGCCTTCGCTTTCTTTATCTAATCGCCCCACGGGAAATACTCTTGGTTCTAAGGGGAGAAGGTCAACGACGGTATCCCGACCCTGCGGATCCTTAGCTGTGGAAATAACACCTATTGGCTTATGGAGCAAATAGTAGATAAGACTGGGTTTCACTCGAAGCGGCACTCCATCAAAACACAATTCATCTTCTTCTACATTTACTCGTTGACCGATGTGGGCAATTTCTCCATTTACCTGCACACGTTCATCAGCTATGTAGTTCTCAACGGTACGCCGGCTTGCGATTCCCATGCGCGCTAAGACCTTTTGGAGTTTCTCCTCCTTGTCTTCGCCACTATCCAATTTGCACCTAATCTATAGATAATCGTCGTTACGGGTTTCACCTTTTGATTCCGCAGTCATCATCGTGGCTCTATCTTCAAATCCTTCAGGGCGTAACCCGCCTTCAAGAGCTTCAACAACATCTGCATCTGGAACAAAATCAGCGAGCGGCGGCAGGTCGGTCAAAGCGCTAAGACCTAGCCTTTCAAGAAAAAGCGGTGTGGTCCCAAACAAACTAGCGCTCCCTGGACCAGTATCTTTGCCCACCTCGCCTATGTAACCTCGTTGCAGCAAAGTCCTAATAACAGCTTCAACATTTACGCCTCGGATTGCAGAAACCTGCATACGTGAAATTGGCTGCTTATAGGCGATTATAGCGAGCGTCTCAAGAGCTGCAGACGACAATCGTGAACCTTGACCTTCAAGAACAAATCGCTCCACATAGGGAGCCATATCAGGATCTGTCTGGAATCTGTACCCTCCAGCGACGTTAGCGAGAACGAATCCTCGCTCCTGCTGCGCGTATTCTTCGGCTAACGCTATACAAATCTGTTCAACTTCGGTCATAGGTATTTCTAAAAGCTGCGCTAGAAGCGTAGGTTCAACTGGGTTGTCAGAAACGAGGATGACCGCTTCAATTGCTTTCTTATATTCTTGCAAATTATCCATTTATCCCTCGTAGGCGTCTATTCCAAGTAGGCCTGTTTCAGTATCTACACCGAGCCATTCAATTGTCAATGTTCCAAATGTCGCAATTTGAGTCAAATCAATGACCCCTTGCTTGTAGAGTTCAAGAACTGACAAGAAATACACAACGACCTCTACTCGATCTACAGCTGCCGATGTCAATTCACGAAGCGTCACTCGTCCCATTTGTGGTAGTTCTTCAATCAGATATTCAACAGTTTCTGCAACGGTCAGCTTCACTGAAGTGACATGGAATAAATCTAGTTCCGGTTTCGGCGCGGTCGCCCGTAGGAATGCTTCATGTAAATCCTCGCCTGAGACACCTTCGAGCAAGTCGGGTAACAATCCTATGAATTGATCTTCCATTCCAGACAAGCGCGGGTAAGAAAGAGCTGCATCCAAAGTCAATGTCTTTAATACGTGAGAAGCATCCTTGAATGTTTTGCATTCAAGGAGCCGGGCAAGCAGAAGGTCCCGTTCTTCCCATAGAGCTAATTCTTCCTCTAGATCAAGATCTGAAGTATCCGGGAGTAGTCTTCGGCTCTTGAGCTCAATGAGAGTCGCAGCGATAAGAAGAAATTCTGTAGCTACAGCAAGGTTGACATCTTCCATTCGTTGAATCTCTTGAATATAAGAATCAATAATTCCTCCAAGGGAAATTTCGTATAAGTCAACTTCATCTTGGAGTATCAAGTGCAAAAGCAGGTCAAATGGACCACTGAACACAGGGGTTTCAACTTCATAGGTCACGGGGATACCTTAGATGCTTTCTATAGGAGACAAGCGCATCCTATGGGCAAATTCTTTAGCTTTGTAGTCACTGATTGTGTTTTTTGCCACGAGTATTCACGTTTGATTCAGGGCGCCATTGATCGCTTAATCGCTTATAAGTAAAGCGGCTCTGAGAAGTTCTAGTAGTCGATTCCTGAGCAAATCATGCAATCTTCGCCATCGTGACTCTCTATGGCATATTCACGATCTTGGGTCGTTTGATATTGCGGTGAATCTGAGCGTTCTAAACGTAAATCAGTAGTAGCAGATTCTCTTTCAGGTATTTGAAAGACCGAATCTTTCCAAGAATCATTGTTTCCCCATCGGTATGGAAGAATCTTTAGAGTTTCCTCATCAACTGCATCGATAAGGTCAAGGGCTGCTTTGATAATATCTATCGCAAGTCTCGTATTTGCAACTTTTCCTGCTGTATAGCCGTGGGGAAAATCTAGAAATACTGACCTTGGCATCCGTGCGGCTTCTGTTATATCTTTCGCTGTTGAAATTGATGTTGTAGCGATTCCTGCTTCTTCAAGTTGATGTGCTATCAAACCCACGGTCTGATGACACACAGGTCAGACAGGGACAAGCAGAACGGCATCTACTTCTTCTTGCAAGCACCTTTCTACCAAGTTAGGAGCTAGCTCTTCTTGAACGGACCGTTGAGAATAAATTCCTCCCATACATGTGAAGAAATTCTCAGAGATAGCACCAATGTGTCCCTCTTCTTTAAGGGCTTTCATTGCTTTGATTGGAAAAACAACGTTTATGTCTTCCCTAGCGCCACTTAGATCGTATGCGAAATGTGTTGCTCGTAGGTCACTGGCATTAGTTTCCGAAGGGATCGCTCTATAGGATGCATCATCCCTGTAGTGAAAAGATATTTGACCGGTTCGGTAAATCCCTCCTGTCGCTATCATCCCTATTTTGCTTTCCGATACAAGCTTGGTCCGTTTAGCGAACGAAGGAGCAGTTTGAGCATAGTGCCACTGGTATCGGTCGTACCCCAATGCCTCATACGTCGCAGTGATTCGGTCAATGTAGTCAATCGGAGGTTGTCTATTATCTTCCATACCTAGATCTTAGCTTGTGGTGGAGAGCAACTTTGGGTTGAAGGTAACCCATTTTTTCCTCAGTATCACCTAACCTTGAGCCAATGGCACGCGTATTCAGTGGGATTCAACCCTCAGGAGAACTACACCTCGGGAACCTTCTTGGCGCGCTAGTGAATTGGGTAAAGCATCAAGAATCAAACGATGCTGTTTATTGCATCGTTGATTTGCATGCGTTAACACTACCCCAAGACCCTGAAGAGCTTCGAAAGAATACGCTTGAACTAGCACAACTGTTAATTGCCGTTGGCCTTGATCCGCAAGATTGCATCCTTTTCATCCAAAGCCATGTCCCTGAACATTCTCAGCTTGCATGGCTCATGGAATGTACCGTTAGTTTTGGCGAACTGAATAGAATGACGGCTTTCAAGGACAAATCGGGGCGAAATGAATTCATCTCTGGAGGTTTGTTTACCTATCCTGCTTTACAGGCAGCAGATATTTTGCTGTACGATACTGATTTAGTTCCAGTAGGCGACGATCAACGTCAACATCTAGAAATTACCCGTGATATCGCTGAGAGGTTCAACAGCAGATTCGGAGAGACTTTCATAGTTCCCGAACATGTCATCCCTCCAGCAGGCGCTCGAATAATGGATTTGCAACATCCAGATAAGAAGATGTCTAAATCTGAGATTTCTCCTGGAGGGACTATTGGAGTTCTTGAGTCACCGGATGCGATTGTAAAAAAGATAAAGCGTGCTGTCACTGACAGTGATTCAGAAGTTAGGTTTGATCTTGCTGAGAAACCTGGAATTTCAAATCTCCTTTCAATTCTTGGAGCTGCAACTTCCTCTGATCCGAAATCTTTATCTGAATCATATGAAAGATACGGTGACCTTAAGAATGATACCGCTGAGGCCGTGATCCATTTACTTGAACCGATTCAACGACGGTTCTTTGAATTGCAAGCAGATCCGGGTGAAACGCAGCGTCTTCTGCAACTTGGTGCATCACGAGCCCAAGAAATCTCATCTAGAACTTTGGAGCGCGCAAAGACCAACGCAGGACTTCTTCAACCTTAAAGGCTAGTCCGAAAATCATTTACTGCGTATAGTGCAACAGCGGCGGCGGTAGCGACGTTAAGCGAATCCACATTGGCTCGCATAGGGATGAGAGCCTTCTCTTGAACGGCATTAAGCGTTTCTGAACTAAGACCGGCACCTTCTGAACCGACGATCAACGCTATTGGTCCCGTATTACGGCGGAGTACGGTTCCAAGTACATCCGCTTTTCTATCTGGAGTAAGAGCTATCGTTTGAAATCCCAGTTCTCGAAGATGTGTAATCGTTTCAGGAATCGTGTTGATTCGAACATGTGGAACAGCGAAAACTTGACCCATGGAGACACGGACAGCTCGCCTATACAATGGATCGCAAGATGACGAGTCTACGCAGACTGCATCTACACCAAAAGCAGCTGCGTTTCTCATGATCATTCCCATATTCGTTGGGTTTTGGACACTTTCGGTAAGTAAAAGAATTTCAGCATGCTCGATAACTGCTGAAATGTTATCCGTTGTTGGACGGAGAAATAGTCCTATCGGGTCTTTGAGGTCCGGATGACCAGAAATAGCTTGAAGGACTTCAGGGTCGCATCGAAGTACTTCTAGATCTTCTGGAAGATTTTCAAATCTAGAAAGATCGAATTTCTGACTCACTACGAGCGTTAATAACATATGTCCGGCATGGACAGCTCTGTTAATCACCATCACCCCTTCTCCAATGAAAAACCCTGCCATATCGCCATCGGGTCGTTCGCGTTTTTGCCGCAGTTGATGGTCGTTAAGTCCAACGAAATCAGCGATTCGTTCATCATTCGCATTGACGATTCGTTGCTCAATCATGCCCTGTCTGCTTTATGGAGAGCAGTGAAAAGCGTTCCTTCGATAGATGACTCTTCTTTGGATTTGTGGTGGTCTCGAGCCCAAACAATAGCGAGTTGGCTACTTCCAACGTCTTCTAACATTTGTGCTCCGATTTCAGGATGCATCACATAGACGGAGATCTTATTTAACATTGTTCCTTTGCGTTTGCTCCCCCATGAGTGAACTCTTCCCACTCCACAGATACTTGCAACGCATGTGGCAAGAACTCGCCCCGAAACTCCGAGTTGTGATTGAGTTTTTCCAATATCATGAAGGGCTGTAGCTATTACGAGATCAGCGTGGGGCTCAGCATCCATTATTTTGTATAGATGCTTTACGGAACGAAGACTATGATTTTGATCGGTTACGCTTTGATGTTCGAAAAGGTGTTTCTCTTCTTCGTTCAACTTTGAGAAGAGTTCTTGTTTCGTTCTTTCCATTCTTTTGGGTTTAATTAATGAACCCAGAAATCGCAGTACTAAATGCCGCACAGAGCCGAAGTGTCCCATCTTCGTTTATACCCGGGCTCTTGGGTGAGCTGACCTGTAAGCGTCCACTAGTTGGTCTCGGGAGACCTTCGTGTATATCTGTGTAGTTGTAATGCTTGCATGCCCAAGCAATTCCTGCACTGTTCTGATATCAGCCCCGTGTTCTAGCATATGAGTGGCGCAACAGTGCCTAAGGGTGTGTGGAGAAAGTCGAGAGCCTAAGCCTACTAACGCTCCGTACTTCTTCACGACTCCCCATCCCCCCTGCCTGCTAAGACGCCCTCCTCTGCGGTTCAGAAAGACTGCTTCGCTGTCATTTCTGCTTATCCATTGATCAGGTTCAAATGAGCCACGTCCTTCTGGTTCTAACCAATGAAGCAGCGCCCGCATAGCATAACTTCCTAGAGGGACTATGCGTTCTTTATTGCCTTTGCCTAGAACCTTGAGAAGTCCTTCGTGGGGATCGATATCACCCAATGAGATATTAACGACTTCTGATATTCGTGCCCCAGTTCCATAAAGGATTTCAAGAATCGCTTTATCTCGTCGCGCAGCAGCACTGTCTCCTTCAACCGCTGCGAGCAGTTCATTTACTTCTGTTTCGCTAATTGGCTTAGGAAGGCCGCGAGGAACGCGTGGAAGTTCAACGGATTCAGTAGGGTTGTCCTTTCGCAACCCCTCTACATTCATGAACTTGAAAAAGGAACGGACCGAAACCATGGTCCGGGCAACTGTTGATTGAGCGAGCCCTTCTGCTTGTAGGCTACGAAGAAATCTGATCACATCACTTTCTTGCAATGTTTCAGTTGAGAGTTTTTGGTTTCTTACCCAATGTTCAAATTTTTTCAAGTCGCGCTTGTACGAATCTAATGTTGATTCTGCTCTTCCGCGTTCCACGCGCAACCATAGGAGGAAGTCGCTTATCTGTCTGTTGGGCGTATCTGTGCTGTTATCCATCAAGGTATTGCAAGGCTAGCAAAATTCCAAGCATAGATTTCGCGTCTATCAGATCCCCTTCTGAGATTGACGCACCTGCATCTTGAAGTGAGATCCTTTCAATTGACATGTATTCTTCTTCTAAGCCCTGCCTATTATCAGGAACGGGTTCACAATCTAAAGCAAGGTAACAGTAGGAGTATTCATCACAGAATCCAGGTGTATTGAAAAATTCTGCAAGGAGAATCCAGTCTTTGCTTACCAGACCTACTTCTTCTTGCAATTCTCTTTCAGCTGTTAGGTGCGGTGACTCGTCTGCCACATCTCTTTTTCCTGCGGGTATTTCAAGAAGGTGCCGTCCAGTGGCAGGTCTGTATTGGCGGATCATTACAATATCTGAGCCGACGATTGGCACAATACAAACTGCTCCCGGGTGTCTAGCTATTTCTCTTTTGATTTTTTCTCCGCTGGGACCTAAAAAGTTCGCTTCTACAACTGAGATAACATCCCCTTCGTACCTTATAGTTTCGTCTATTTGCTCGAATGATGTAATTGCTCTCTCCTTTGGATTTCTAAAGGATTTTTGAGGGTTCATCAAGGTCGATGAGTTGGGGGTTTCTTCCCGCAGCTCTAACGGCGGCAGCAGCAATAAAAGCGGCAAAAAGTGGAGCGGGTCTATCTGGGCGGCTCTTAAACTCTGGATGGGCCTGGGTTCCGACCCAGAAAGGGTGAGAAGGGAGTTCAATAAATTCAACGAGTCGCCCATCGGGGCTTTCTCCGGAACATACAAATTCGCTTTCATCGAACCTTTGTCTGAATTTTGGATTGAACTCGTAACGATGGCGGTGACGTTCTGAGACTATGGTTTTCCCATACGCTGTCGCTACCTGAGAACCTTCCTTCAGCTCGGCAATATATGCTCCCAATCGCATTGTTCCGCCCATATCAGTGACTTCTCGTTGCGACTCCATGAGATCAATGACTGGATTCGATGTAGTTGGATTGAACTCTGTTGAGTGAGCTCCCGCTAGTCCCAGCACGTTTCTTGCATATTCTATTGTCATCACCTGCATGCCAAGACAGAGACCTAAACAGGGTATTTCATTCACTCGCGCGTAACCCACTGCAGCTATTTTTCCTTCTATTCCTCGTTCGCCGAATCCGCCGGGAATCACTATTCCATCAAGATCTTTAAGTCTCCCTGCCGCAAGAAGACCTTCAACATCTTCTGCCTGTATCCAATCAATTTCAACATTAGTACCGGCATGGATCCCAGCATGATTAAGTGATTCCACCACTGAAAGATATGCATCGATTAACGTCACGTATTTCCCGATGAGCCCGACACGTACCTTTCCTGAAGTAGATTGAACTTTCCCAACCAAGGATCGCCATTGCGATAGATCCGGATCGCCAGAATTTATTTGTAACATATCGCAAATAAAATTATCTAAACCTTCATCATGAATCACTAGTGGGATCTCATAAAGTGAGTCAGCGTCTGCTGCGTTAACAACTCCTTTTAGTGGGACATCACACAAATTCGATATTTTTCTCTTTAGGTCATCATTAATTGGTTGTTCACTCCTACAAACGATTGCATCAGGTTGTATTCCTCGGCTTCGTAGCTCTGTAACAGAATGTTGTGTCGGTTTAGTTTTTTGTTCACCCGAAGGTCCTATAAATGGAACGAGCGTGACGTGCACGTAAGAAACGTTTTCCTTCCCGATATCTAATCTGAATTGCCGTATGGCTTCAAGGAAAGGAAGGATCTCAATGTCCCCTACTGTTCCTCCGATCTCGGTAATAACTACGTCAACGCCTTCGCCGGATAACGATAATATACGTTGCTTTATTTCATCAGTAATGTGAGGGATTACTTGAACAGTTTTCCCTAGGTAGTCTCCACGTCGCTCAGCAGCTATGACAGCTGAATAGATTGACCCCGTTGTAGCATTAGAACCTCTGGAAAGGTTCTCGTCAATAAACCTTTCATAATGGCCGAGGTCTAAATCGGTTTCACCTCCATCATCTGTGACAAAAACTTCCCCATGTTCATATGGGTTCATTGTTCCAGGGTCTACGTTTAGATAAGGGTCAAGTTTTTGCATCGTCACCTTCAAACCCCGTGCTTTTAGAAGGCGACCAAGTGCGGAGGCAGTAATCCCTTTACCAAGAGAGCTAGCGACTCCACCCGTAACGAAAATATGCTTGGTCACGGGACTCCATCATAACGCCGAGTTTGTTACTCGCGTTGGATAATTCCAATCTTAATCGTTATCGGAAAGTTTTTTTCAAGAGTTCCTCGGCGTGCTTTCTAGCATTTTCGCTATCCGGCGACCCCGATAGCATCCGCGAGATTTCAACAACCCGCTGTTCATCATTTAAAGTCTTGACACCTATTCCCACCATTTGAGCATCGTCTGTTTTAGTGATTTTGATTTGAGCATCGGCAAATGATGCTACTTGTGCGAGATGTGTCACAACGAGTATTTGCCGTTCGGAGGCAAGCTTTTTGAGTGACTCACCAATTGAATGCGCTGTTTCTCCACCAACTCCGGCATCCACCTCATCAAATACGACTGTGGCTGGTTCAGTAGACAGAACCAACCGCATAGCAAGCATCGTCCTTGAAAGCTCTCCTCCTGACGCAATTTTTTGAAGCGGCAACAGGTTCTGCCCGCTATTCAAAGAAACAAGGATTTGAACAGATTGTCCTGCTGTTCCTTCGGCATGAAATTGTATTTGGGCATTTGGGAGAGCAAGATCTTTAAGGATTTCTTCAATCGCTTTTGATATCTTCGGAGCCGCTTCCTTCCTAGCTTTTCCTACCTTTCTTTCCTCTCTTTCTATTTCTTGAGATATCTTTTCAATTTCTACTTGGACGTTTTCCGCTAATCCATCTGCCTCTTCTAGAGTTCCAATTCGCTCCTGCAACTGCTGTTGCTTTGATAAGACCCCTTCAAGTGTCTCCCCGTATTTCCTTCTTAAATCCGAAAGTTGAGATCGGCGATCCTGTATTTCAACCAATCGTTCGGGACTCGTATCCATCCGTTCAGAAAACTCTCTTGACTCAGTTGATATATCGGCTATTAATTCAAGGACTTCATTAATCCTTGATGTGAATTCATTGAGTGATTCACGATTTTTCAATTCATGAAGAAGTGAAGATATTTCTTCTACTATTTTCCCCCCATTATTGAGACTTTCAGCAATGCGCAAAGCGGCTAACTGGTTTCCAGTAGCATCAGCAAGAAGTTTTTCTACCTCTTTGAGATGTGTTTCTTCTTCTGGGTCTTCAATTCTTGCGTCAGCTATTTCTCTTTCTTGGAATTTCAAAAAATCAAGATCGGTGCCAGCGTCAACGTTTCCTTTTATACTCTCTAGGTGTTGAAGAAGTTTCTTCTCCTTCAGTCGTAATTCGTTCAAGTCGGTAACGTCTATCAAAGCGAAAGTATCTAATGCAGTCCGCTGCTGTTCCATAGTTTCTAAAGCTGTTTGTCCATGCTGTCCATGAATTTCGATCAACGGGCTTGTGGCTTCAGAAAGAGCTGTAACCGTCGCCATAGCCCCATTAATATAGGCCCTTGATCTACCAACTCCAGGCACTACCCGAGCCACGATCATCTCGTCGTCGCCTATTAAATATCGAGCTTCTACTCTCGCTTCTTCTCCGAACGGTCCCACTAGTGAAGATTCAGCGCGTTGTCCTGATAATAATTGAAGAGCTGTGACGATTAATGTCTTCCCTGCTCCAGTCTCACCTGTAATGACTGTCATGCCGGGTCCGAATAACATGGAAGCGTGTTCTATGACTCCTAAATTCGTTACTACAAGTTCAAGGAGTCTTTTGCCATTAGTGGTTAAAGTTTTTTCTTCAGTCATTGGCTGTCCCGAAGTGCCTTTTTCTATCTATCAGACAGGCCAAATTTTTCTTTAAGCGCTCTATGAAAATTACTTCCACCAAATGAGACTAGCTGAGCTGGGTGCTTTGCGGCGGAACATGTAATGTCTTCTCCGATTTGAAGACGTTCGATCACGTTTCCATCTACAGCGAACGAAGCTTCACAGTCTGGTAATACAGAAATTCTAAGTTCGTCATCTGGAGAAAGGACAAGCGCTCGGTCAAATAAGGAATGCGGTGCTACTGGGGTTAGCAACAACGCTTGATGCATCGGGTCTATTATGGGACCGCGCGCTGACATTGAATAAGCCGTGGATCCTGTAGGGGTAGCGACAATCAAGGCATCCGTAGCGTACGAGGTGAAAAAATCACCATTAATTTCCAGTGATAACCGAACCGTTTTGCCAGGATCAATTTTTTCTACAACTACTTCATTAAGGCCGAATCTGGGAGAAGCTTCTCCTTGGGCATGTACTTCAAGGCGCATTCGGGATTGAATTTCATAGTCGCCTTCAAGAAATTGAGTTATTCTCTGACGGGACATTTCTGGTTCCACTTCGGATAAGTATCCCATGCGTCCGAAATTTATTCCGAGAACTGGAATGCTGTGTTCCCCGACAGCGCTAACGGTTCTTAATACAGAGCCATCACCACCAAGAGCAATTGCAAGTTTAATGCTTGAATCTATATCAGATTCATCAATCGCAAGGTTGGGACGGTTAATTGCTTCAGCTGATTCATAGTGCATTAGGCACTCATGGCCAGAACCTTCTAGCCAATCTATAAGTTCTTTCGCGTGTTGGAGGGCTTCAGGGCGTCGGGTATTGATATAGGTGATGAAACGAGTCATACATCTTCTAGGTTAGAGTCCTCAGCCCCTTTAGACACCATGTCGTTGGTGCGAGTTCAAATCAGACTTGCGAAATCAATTTTTTTGCTAGGAAAGTTTTTCGCGAAAAGTAAGAAAAACTCTTTGTTCCCAGATCTTCCTAGAATCGGAGATGCAGTGGCATTCTGAAGATTCCCACCAAAAGCTTTGGCGCTATAAGTTACTTCTTCAAGTGTCCGTAACCATATTTCAGGGTTGTTAATCACGCCTTTTGCTTTGTTTGCCTCATTTTTCGTAGATTCAAATTGTGGTTTTACTAGAAGAAGAATCTCACTCTCCTCGTGACATAAATCCAGAATTTGCCTCATAACAGTTTTAAGAGAAATAAAACTCAAATCAGCGGTTAAAAGATCAAAGGTTCTATCTCCAATCACAGCTTTACTATCACGAATATTGGTTCGTTCATAGTTAATTGCTCTCTTATCTCCACGAATTTTTTCATGCAGTAAGCCATAGCCGACGTCAACACAAGTGACACTGTTCGCTCTACGTTGGAGAAGGCAATCTGTGAACCCTCCAGTTGATGCCCCTACGTCTATGCAGTTCTTTCCTTGTGGGGAAATACCAAAAACATCCAATGCGTGTTCAAGTTTATCTCCTCCCCTACTAACGTATTTCCTATGACCGGTTTCGATTTCAATGCTGTCCGACTGAAGCACCAACTGACTACTTTTTGATGCGAAACTTCCGTTGACTTTAAGTCGTCTTAAATCAATCAAGGAAGCAGCTTCCTTAGTTTCCGAAATAATCCCTCTTCGGAGAAGCTCAGTATCTAGTCTTACCCGTGCGATAGATCTATGCTACTTGCTATTCAACGATCCATGTGGGCTGAGATCGGAGGAGTTCATGAAGTTCTCCCTCACCATTTTGTTCTTTTGCTACAGCGATTTGTTGATTAAGCACTTTGGCGTATTCTGGGCGTTTGACCGATCGGAAGACTCCCATAGGAGTCGGTTCATAAGGGCCACTTGACAATCTCGAAAGCGCAAAGGCCATGCTGGAGTTCTCACATGTCTCATCATGCACTATGAGAGAAGCTTCTCCTACATCATCAACTTTCACTACTTGAGCGTTTCCAGATTGGTCGGAAATAACTCCGAATTCTTTGTCAACACCAAATCGAATTGGTTCGCCATCCGTCAATTGGATCAACATAGAATCGCGTTTATCTTTTTTGGTAATTGCAGCAAATGCTCCATCGTTGAAGACATTGCAGTTCTGATAGATTTCAACAAGAGAAGAGCCTTTATGAGCATGAGCGCGTTTAAATGTTTCTTGCATATGTTTACGGTCCATGTCATGCGTTCTTGCCACGAAAGTAGCTTCGGCACCCAAGGCGACGCTTACTGCATTAAAGGGTTGGTCTATTGAACCCACTGGAGTTGATTTTGTTATTTTACCGACTTCGCTTGTAGGCGAATACTGGCCTTTAGTGAGCCCATAAATTTGGTTATTAAATAAGAGAATTGTTAGATCTATGTTTCTTCTCATCGCGTGTATTAGATGATTTCCCCCTATTGAAAGCATGTCTCCATCGCCTCCGATAACCCAGACATCAAGTTCTGGTCGAGAAATAGCAAGTCCGGTAGCAACAGCTGGTGCTCTCCCATGGATTGAATGCATTCCATATGTATCCATGTAATAAGGAAATCTTGCCGCGCACCCAATACCGGAAATGAAAACCGTTTCTTCAGGAAGGGCGCCTAATTCAGGAAGCATAAGTTGCATCGCTGTCAGAACAGAATAATCGCCACAACCTGGACACCATCTTGGTTCCTGATCACTAGTCCACTCTGCTTTTGTTGTTGTTCGGGCAGGGGCGGTATCAGTCATATTCTCCTCTTATTTCTTCCCTATGGCCTTAAGAATGGTTGCATGTAATTCTTCGGTTGTGAATGGGTGCCCTTGAACCTTATTTACGGATTGGACGTCAACAAGATATTCTGCTCGTAGAAGCCGTGAAAGTTGTCCCATATTCATTTCAGGGCAAATAACGGTCTTGAATTTTGCAAGGATTTTGCCAAGGTCTCTTGGGAAGGGATTTATATGTATGAGGTGGGCATGAGCGACTTTATAGCCTTCGCTACGTGCCTGTTTAACTGCGCTTGCTATAGCCCCCCAAGTTGATCCCCATCCGATCATCAGCACGTCTGCATTCGTATCGCCTTCAACCCACGTTAGAGGAATGTCATTAGCAATATTATCAACCTTTTCTTGCCTGAGATCGGTCATCTTCTGGTGGTTCGCTGAATCATATGAGATATTTCCAGTGCCATCTTCTTTCTCAATTCCACCGATTCTATGCATCAATTCAGGTGTTCCTGGAATCGCCCATGCGCGCGCTAACGTTTCGGGGTCACGTTTGTATGGCCAGTAATGCTTGTTGCCATCTTCGTCCACATAATTTGGTTCAGTTGTGAATGTAGTTGTTATCTCGGGCAAACTATCAACGTCAGGGAGTTTCCAAGGTTCTGAACCATTTGCTAGGTAGCCGTCAGAGAGCAACATGACAGGAGTTCGGTACTTCAGCGCGATGCGTGAAGCTTCTATAGCTACGTGAAAGCAGTTACCAGGGCTATATGGTGCGATTACTGGAATAGGTGATTCACCGTGGCGACCATACATTGCCATCATGAGATCAGAAGCTTCAGTTTTTGTAGGAAGACCGGTCGATGGACCCCCTCTTTGGATATCTACGATCACTAACGGCAATTCAAGATTGAATGCTAACCCAATGGCTTCCCCTTTTAACGCAACCCCAGGACCACTAGTCGTCGTTAGTGCTAGATGACCTCCAAAGGCTGCGCCGACAGAGGATGCAACAGCTGCTATTTCATCTTCAGCTTGAAAAGTCTGGACACCAAAGTTCTTATGCTTGGACAATTCATGCAAAATATCTGAAGCCGGCGTGATTGGGTAAGAGCCAAGGAAGACAGGACGTTGTGATAACTGCCCCGCAGCTATAAGCCCCCACGACAAGGCAGTGTTTCCATTAATGTTCGTGTATTCACCGGCATCTAAAGCTGCAGGTTTCACATTGTATGCGTAATCGAAGGCTTCCGTAGTTTCCCCGTAAGCATGACCAGCTTTAAAAGCTGCGTTATTGGCTTCTACAACTGGTGGGGTTTTCCCGAATTTTTTCTGGATCCAATCAAAGGTTGGTTCTAGCGGTCGTTGATACAGCCACGAAACTAACCCAAGAGCGAAAAAATTCTTTGACCTTTCTGCATCGCGAGGTTTAATGCCTTCAATCCCTTTGCAAACTTCCTTGGTTAGAGAAGTCATCGGCACTTGAAAGAGGGTGTACTCGGATAATTCCCCAGTCTCAAGAGGATTCACATCATATCCTGCTTTAGTTAAGTTACGTTCTTCAAATGTGTCACGATTTACGATGATTGTTCCTGCATCAACAAGCCGCGGAAGTTCTTTTTTTAACGCTGCTGGATTCATTGCTATTAGTACGTTGGGAGCATCTCCGGGGGTAGTTATGTCATGGTCAGAGACTTGAACTTGAAATGCTGAAACGCCACCAAGCGTCCCTTGCGGAGCCCTGATTTCAGCAGGGTATTCTGGAAGAGTCGCTAGGTCATTTCCAAATAAAGCGCTAGCACTAGTAAACCTCTCCCCAGTAAGTTGCATGCCATCACCAGAATCCCCTGCAAAACGGACAACTATCCGGTCTACTTCTCGGATCTCCGGCTGTGAAATAGTGTCGGTCACGGAATCCCCCTTGATTCCTATTCATTAACTAACGAAGTTGACGATAGCCGGATAATAACTTAATCGTACTGACCCTGATAAAGAAGTGGTGTGACTTATTTCTCACCAATCCTTCAGCGATGCACACTTCTTTTCTATGGTCTAATCTATGCAGATCAATAATTAAGAATGGACTACTTGATGAACACCCAACAATTAGGCAAAATCCGCAGCGGGTCAGGATTTATAGCAGCACTTGATCAAAGCGGTGGAAGCACTCCAAAAGCCTTGAAGGCATACGGCGTTGAAGATACCGAGTACAAAAATGATGAAGAAATGTTTAATCTGATTCATCAGATGAGATCAAGAATCATGACAAGTGGAAGCTTTGGAGGAAGTCGCATTCTAGGTGCGATCCTTTTTGAGAATACTATGGAACGCTCTGTCGAAGGACTCGATACAGCTGATTACCTGTGGACGGTCAAAGAAGTCGTTCCTTTTCTTAAGGTTGACAAAGGACTAGAAGATGAAAGTCAGGGGGTCCAAATGATGAAACCCATGCCCAGCCTTGACGATTTGTTGGAGCGCGCTAGGTTTAAGAACATTTTCGGAACGAAAATGCGATCTGTAATTAAATCAGCTGATAGCGATGGGATAAATGCTTTAGTTGATCAACAATTCGATGTTGGCAGACAAATATTGTCAGCTGGATTAATGCCTATAATCGAACCCGAAGTAGACATCCATAGTTCCGAGAAGTCTGAATGTGAAACTCTTATGCGTAGCGCTATTGAACGAAATCTATCTGACCTTCCTGAAGGACAGTCAGTGATGCTGAAATTAACATTACCTGAGGAAGATAATTTCTACCACGGGCTCGTTAACAGTGAAAAAATCCTTAGAGTAGTTGCACTCTCAGGTGGGTACTCACGTATTGAAGCAAATAATAGAATGACTAGGAACCAAGGCGTCATTGCTAGCTTTTCAAGGGCGCTAACTGAAGGATTAAGTGCTAACCAGAGCCAACAGGAATTTGATTCACTTCTAGATAGTTCAGTTCAGAGTATTCTTGAAGCTTCTAACACCTGAAAGATTACATTAACTGCTTGAGACGTTCTTTAGCGTCTACGTACGTACCGGCGCTTTCTACTATCCATGAAAAAAGTGCTCGAGCTTTGGTAGCCATTCCTGCACGGTCGTAGAGATCTGCAAGAGCGTAGGCTCTACGCAAATGGTGTTCTAGGGGTCGAGATGGAAGTTTCCACCCTTTCTCCAATAGTCTCACGGCGCTCTGCAAATCTCCTTGATCTGCATAAGCTCCTGAGTAGACAATTCTGCCTTCGGTTACGATTTCGGCTGAGGGTGAAACATCGGCTAATTCTGACCACAAATATGCGACATCTTCCCATCGTTCTTCGCTTCGATAGCAGTCCATGAGTACAGGGTGACGTTCTGTGGAATTAGCTAATGTTCGAAATTTTTCTATCGCGAAAGCTGCTGTTTCATAATTACCTAGTCGATACTGGATAAGACCGTGTAGCTCTTGGATTTCTGAAATATTATCTAGCTTCTTTAGGAGCGGGTTAATCTTTCTTTGAGCATCATCAAAACGTTCTTGGTCAAATGAGGACTGTGTGTCAGATAATTTCTTGAATGCTTTTTTGGCTTCGGCGACACCTACTGATTTACGTAATCTCGCCTGTAGATCTTGGTTAGTATTACGTCGTTTAGATAACGGCTTTCTTTTAAGTTGTTTTTTTGATTTAGCTTGTTTTGGCCGCTTTTTAGCTCTATTATTTGCTCTTTCAAGAGCGGCTCGTGCTTCTGCACGTAATTCATTTTGTCTCTGGAGTCTTTCTTCTTTTCTTTTAGCCCTTGCTTCTCGCAGAATTTCTATTTCGGGATCAATAATTTCAGGTATTTCTTCAGATCTACTCTCATTTTGCTCTTCCAGTGCCTTTAAATCATCATGTCGTACTCTAAGGACACCTTTGCGCGCAAGTCCCCCCCATTCTTGGTTCCCAGGTATTGGGTCAATTTCATTTTGTTTCTGGTGTTCTGTTTTTGACTTCGTATATTTACGAGGGGCGCCCCCAACTGTTTTGCCCTTCTTTGTTCTGTTATCAGGTGTCTTTCTCTTCTTGGGTGAGTTTTTAGACCCTTGGTTTTTCTTGAAATCAGACATAGCGGGTAAAGCCTACAGCCCATTTCCGGAAACTATAAGAAATCTCTTAAAAATAAAGTAGCGGACCCATTGGGTCCGCTACTTATATTCGAAATCCGGCGGCGACCTACTCTCCCGGGGACACTCGTCCCAAGTACCATCGGCGCTGGTGGGCTTAACTTCCGTGTTCGGAATGGGTACGGGTGTGGCCCCACCGCTATCACCACCGAAATCTATTGGCCACTTCAAAATATACTTGTGGCACGTTTTATCAAGAGGAGTCCCTCAAGATCTCCATAGCGAGCACGAACAACAGTTTTCCTTTAATTGAAGTCTTAATCAAGCCCTCGGCCGATTAGTACCGGTCAGCTGAGCACATTGCTGCGCTTACACTTCCGGCCTATCAACGTGGTGGTCTGCCACGGGCCTTACCCGGTTAACCCGGTGGGTAATCTCATCTTGAAGCTGGCTTCCCACTTAGATGCTTTCAGCGGTTATCCATTCCGTAGGTCGCTAACCAGCCATGCTCCTGGCGGAACAACTGGCACACGAGAGCTACGTCCATCCCGGTCCTCTCGTACTAGGGACAGGTCTCCTCAAATTACCTTCGGCTACAGAGGATAGGGACCGAACTGTCTCACGACGTTCTAAACCCAGCTCGCGTACCGCTTTAATGGGCGAACAGCCCAACCCTTGGGACCTGCTCCGGCCCCAGGATGCGATGAGCCGACATCGAGGTGCCAAACCTCCCCGTCGATATGAACTCTTGGGGGAGATAAGCCTGTTATCCCCGGGGTACCTTTTATCCGTTGAGCGACGGCGCTTCCACACGCAACCGCCGGATCACTATGCCCGTCTTTCGACCCTGCTCGACTTGTAGGTCTCGCAGTCAAGCTCCCTTCTGCCATTGCACTCGATGACTGATTGCCAACCAGTCTGAGGGAACCTTTGGGCGCCTCCGTTACTCTTTAGGAGGCGACCGCCCCAGTCAAACTACCCGCCTGGCACTGTTCCTAACCCGGATAACGGGTCGAGGTTAGATGTTCAACATACACAGGGTGGTATTTCAAGGATGACTCCACGCACACTGGCGCATGCGTTTCATAGTCTCCCACCTATCCTGCACAGTGAAGGTCAAACATCAATACCAAGTTGTAGTAAAGGTCCACGGGGTCTTTCCGTCCTTCTGTAGCTAACGAGCATCTTTACTCGTACTTCAATTTCGCTGGGTCTGTGGTTGAGACAGTAGGAAAGTCGTTACGCCATTCGTGCAGGTCGGAACTTACCCGACAAGGAATTTCGCTACCTTAGGACCGTTATAGTTACGGCCGCCGTTTACCGGGGCTTAGGTTCAGAGCTTCGCCCAAAAGGGCTAACCCGTCCCCGTAACCTTCCGGCACCGGGCAGGCGTCACAGCGTATACAGCGCCTTACGGCTTCGCACGCTGCTGTGTTTTTAGTAAACAGTCGCTTTCCTCTGGTTTGTGACACCTCTTCGAGCTCAAGAAGCAAGTTCTTTCACTCTGATGAGGTCATCCTTCTCCCGAAGTTACGGATGTAATTTGCCGAGTTCCTTAACCACAGTTCTCCCAATCGCCTTGGTATTCTCTACCTATCCACCTGTGTTGGTTTGGGGTACGGGCACCGTGAGAGCTCGCTAGCGGCTTTTCTTGGCAGCATAGGATCAATGACTTCCTCTTAATCGAGTCGGCGTCGTATCTCAGGCTTAATGGGTACCGGATTTTCCTGGGACCCGCCCTACTTACTTACCCCACCTCTACCATCGGGTGGGTTCATCTACCTTCCTGCGTCCCCGCATTGCTGGCCGCTCCATTGTGGGTCGGTTCCTCTAGGTGCCGTTTTACGGGCTCCTAGCATCCCCTTAGCAACAATGGTTGAGCCTGGTCGCGCTCACAGTGGTACCGGAATATCAACCGGTTGTGCATCGACTACGCCTCTCGGCCTCGTCTTAGCTCCCGACTCACCCTGGGAGGATTAGCCTTCCCCAGGAACCCTTGGATTTTCGGCGGAGGGGTTTCTCACCCCTCTCTCGCTACTCATACCTGCATTCTCACTCGACCACGCTCCACGACGGTTTCCACCGGCGCTTCACAGCGAGATCGACGCTCCGCTACCGCTTTCACTAATGTGAAAACCCGCGACTTCGGCTCTGGACTTGAGCCCCGTTACATTGTCCGCGCAAGATCACTCGACCAGTGAGCTGTTACGCACTCTTTCAAGGATGGCTGCTTCTAAGCCAACCTCCTGGCTGTTTTTGCAATCTCACTTCGTTTACCACTTAGTCCAGAATTTGGGGCCTTAGTCGGCGGTCTGGGCTGTTTCCCTTTCGACCCCGAAGCTCATCCCCCGGGGTCTCACTGCCGCACTTTGGAGTCATGGTATTCGGAGTTTGGTTGGGGTTGGTAAGCTTGTAGGCCCCCTAACCCATCCAGTGCTCTACCCCCATGACTGAACATACGACGCTGCACCTAAATGCATTTCGCGGAGAACC